>JACXTT010000255.1_pt1 | contig 88080 bp, 73 predicted proteins | sample 9270951 | NCBI WGS metagenome assembly JACXTT01 (sample SAMN15532306, study PRJNA645909) | rock metagenome | isolation source: weathered quartz diorite | place: Puerto Rico | collected 2017-06-21 | reverse complement strand
TTGCGGATGCGGCCCACGAACACATCATCCTTTCCCTGGGCATCCTTGGGCATGGGATATTTGTTGTTCTTCACGTCATCCACCACCACTACGCCTTTCGTCTGGTTGAGCACTTTGGTGATCTCATTGAGGGTAAAATCCTTTTCGAACTGCACGTTCACGCTTTCAGAATGACCTCCCACCACGGGTATGCGCACGCAGGTTGCAGTTACCTTTATTTTGTCCGCCCCCATGATCTTCCGCGTTTCGTTCATCATCTTCATCTCTTCCTTGGTATAGCCGTTCTCCATGAACACATCGATGTGCGGGATAATGTTCAGGTCGATGCGGTGCGGGTAGGCCGGCTCGGCAACGGGAATGTTCTTGCGCTCGCTCATCATCTGCTCGATGCCCTTGATGCCGGTGCCGGTAACGGATTGATAGGTGCTTACTACGATCCTTTTTATTTTGAATTTCTTATGCAGGCCCGCCAGCGCGATCACCATCTGGATGGTGGAACAGTTGGGGTTGGCAATGATCTTATCTGTCTTTTTCAGGACGTTGGCATTGATCTCCGGCACCACCAGCTTCTTGTTCTTGTCCATGCGCCAGGCCGAAGAATTATCGATCACCGTGGTCCCCTCAGCCGCAAAGCGGGGCGCCCACTCGAGCGAGGTTCCGCTGCCGGCCGAGAACAGTGCGATCTTCGGCTTGAGCGCCACAGCGGTCTCCATGCCTACGATCTTGTAGCCTTTGCCGCGGAACTTGATCTCCCGGCCCACCGATTTGGCCGATGCAACAGGAACAAATTCCGTTACCGGGAAGTTCCTTTCTTCAAGAACTTCGATCATTTTTGAGCCCACCAGGCCGGTGGCTCCGACTACTGCTACGCGCATTTTTTACGATTTTTTAGTACAGTCGCACAAAAGTAAAACACGTCATTGAGAATACCTAAAAAAAGTAGGTTTTCAACATATAAGACACTGAAAAACAGTGGATTAATTAATCCTGAATCCGAAACGGAAACCGCTGGAAAACACCCCGTTCGGATCGAAGGCCATCACGAATTCAGCCCGGAAAAGATCGAGCTTGCTGAGCCCGAAAAACACCTCGGTATAGCTGCTTAATGTGTCCGAGCTGATGAAATGAAAGCCGGCTATTTCCGAAAAGTTCAGTTTTTTCAAAAGCGGGATGCGGTTGAACAGGAATCCCCCGAAGTTATGCTCCAGGTGAGCTTCAACGAACTGCCCGTGGGTGCTGTACCGGTAGTAATCGAGCAGCTCGTAGGATTGGAAATCAAATTTTGAATACAATGTTTGATTGCCGGAGAAATGATAATAGTCCATGAAGAAAAGCTTCCGGTCGTTCAGGAACTTCCCGGCCGAGATCATCCAACGGCTCCTGCCGAATATGCCCAGCCTGAGCCGTCCTTCCACAGCCGCTTTAACCAGGTCATAGTCCACTTCGCTGCCCAGCAGGCCGCTTATCCCTTTCCGGTAGCTGATGAACAGCGAAGGATATTTCGACCCGATGTTGATCTTTTCATCCGGCCGGGAATAATATTTCTGGTGCAAGCGGAACCGCATCCGTACGTTAATGCTGAGCGAGCGGTTCGATGGAAAACTCAGGATGGAATCGGTTGCAGGCAAAAGCGGGTTGTTGGAAGTGTATTCGTGGGCGGGTGGGCGGATCGTAGTGTAAGAAGTGGTATTGTTCAGCGGGCTTCTCTCTGCGTATTCGATGCCCGCATTAAGCACGACCCCGTTAACGATCTCGCACAGGTGCTCGGCATAGGCGAATTTTTTTTCATACAGCTTCATGAAGTTCTGGCCGTTCAGCAGCGAATAGGCCGTGTTGATCAGTGGTGAAATGGGTTTGCGGCTGTTGAACTGTACTGCATCCACTCCTCCCTGCACGATAAGCTCGGAAAAATGTTTGGGATCGTAGTTGCGGTCGAAAAGGCCGGTGCACGTCCACCGCTCGTTGGAGAATCCATAGCGAGGAGCAATGCTGACCGAATAGTCGGTGTTATGTTCGAACTTTTTCTGCCAGCCGATCTCCAGGCCCGCGTTCCACCCCTGCACCGTGTTGAACTGGATGTTCTGGAAAAGCCCCGAGACATCGAGACTTTGTTTTTTGAAACGATTGCGATGCGTGTAGCCCGCCAGCACCAGGCCCCCGAACGAGACCCTGTTGCTCTTCCGGTCAAGGGAATCGAGGTACGGTTTGGATTCTTTTATCACTGCCACACTGTCTTTTTTTCTATAATCCTTCTTTTCTTCAGTTGTAAGCGGGACCGGCCTTGTGGTGCTCCAATAGGAAGTATCCTTTTTGTTCGCATCTGGATTGATCTTTATCTGTTCGCCTGTAAAGAACTTTTCCGGGAATAGCGGATCCAGTACGTAGTTGGAGTTGATACCGAGGTAGGTCCCGTTCCCTTTCACTCCGAAAATATTAAAGCTGAAATAGAACTCGCTGTAGAATGGCATCCATACTTCCTTCGTCACCGGGATGTAGTTCTGCCTCATCTCCAGCGTATCGAGAAAGCGGATCTGCGAATCCTTTGTAAGGAAAAGGTCGGAGCTGTGAATGCGCCAGCTGCCGTCAGTTATATAGATATACCCGCTGAAGGCCGGCTCATCCTTCCTCTTCGGGATCACTTTTATTTTGTTGACGAGCTCGCCATTTTCCACGAACGCGCCTTCCAGCTTGTAGTTGTAATAGAGCAGCGCATAGGAAGCGATCGGGGAGATGAAGCCGCGCGTGTTCAGCCCGTTCTGGATCAGGTTCTCGTAAAAATTGAAATGCATCTCGGCCGCGCTGTTCCAGCTGAAGGCGGAACTTTTACCGCTTACCTTGCTCGATACCATTTCCTCCTTCACCTTGTCCGGCTGCCGGAAATAGAATTTGGAAACAGATTCCGAGAGGTAATACACGCCCGATGAAGTGTCGATCTCGTTCTCAGGATCTATCTCGATGCCCATTACTTTTTTCGGGTGCTTCAGCAGGCGCTGGATGCCTTTCACATACGCATCGCACGAAAAGCTTTTGACCTGTTCCAGGTAGAACTTTCTTTTTTTGATCGCCTCGCGAATGATGGCATAGGCCGGGTCTTCCTGGTCAGCCGCTTTTATAGTGACTGCGTTCAGCGTCACCACCTCGTCTTCGAGACGGATGGGGAGAAAAATATCCTTTTCTTCGACAACGATCTTTTCGGAATAGGTCTTGTACCCGATGCTTTTAAAAACGAGCTCGTAGCTTCCCGGCTGCAGCACTATTGAAAAAATACCGTTGATATTTGTGGTTGCACCGCTGGTGGTCCCCTTGATGTAAACGCTGGCAAAAGGGATCACTTCCCCCTTGCTGTCCGTTATCTTGCCGGAAACCGTTGCTGCAAAGCAATGAGACGACAGCAAAAAAAACCAGCTAAAAAAAACAGGAAGAAACTTTTGCGCGCGCATGCGCTTAAGACGGGAAAGTAAATCCATTGTTACAAAAGTAGATAGAAAAATTACGTATTGCCGGATAGAAAGATTTAAGTAATTTGGATGGCTTTTTGCACTGATAAAATGCTCCGCGTAACAACAGCACTTATTCTTGTTCTGACAGGCCTGGGCGGGAGCGCCCAGATCCTTTCGGACAACTTTTCGGATGGCGATTTCACCATCAATCCGACCTGGAGCGGTGATAATGCGGACTTCATTGTGAACGGCAATAACCAGCTTCAGCTTTTCAATACCATTGCCAGTTCATCGTACCTTTCCACGCCCACAGCAGTGGCCAATATCGACAGCACCGAATGGAACTTTTACATCAAACAGGGTTTTGCACCTTCCGGGAATAACTACGGGCGCGTGTACCTCGTTTCCGACCAGGCCAACCTCAAGAACCCACTGAACGGCTATTACCTGCAATTTGGAGAGGCCGGCAGCCTCGATGCGGTGGAACTGTTCAAACAAACCGGCTCTACTTCTGCATCCGTATGCAGGGGCACGAACACCGAGATCGCCAATGCTTTTTCCATCCGAGTAAAAGTGACGCGAAGCGTGGGCGGAACGTGGAAATTATATGTTGATCCGACTGGAGGATACAACTACGCGCTTGAGGCTACCGGTTCAGACCTCACGTATACATCTTCATCGTACTTCGGGGTGCTTTGCGTATACACCATCTCCAACAGCCAGAAGTTCTGGTTCGATGATTTTTACGAAGGATACATCCAGGTCGATAACATTCCCCCGGTCATCGATTCGGTGAACGTGATCTCCCAGAACCAGCTCGATGTGTATTTCAGCGAAGGCGTGCAGGCCGTCACTTCACAGACAGTGACCAATTATTCGGTGAACAACGGTGTGGGCAATCCTTCCTCTGCCGTGCGCGATGCCGTTAACTTCAATCTCGTCCACCTGACCTTCGCAACCAATTTTACGGACGGCCAATGGGACATCCTTACCACCCAGAACGTCCAGGACCTCGTGCAGAATGCAATGGTCACGTCCAGCAATCCGTTCGTTTACTACGTTCCCAAAACCTACGATGTGCTGGTGAATGAGATCATGGCCGATCCCGACCCGCCCGTGGGATTGCCCGATTATGAATATGTGGAGCTTTACAACACTACACCGTATCCTATCAACCTGAAGAAATGGAGCATCGTGGTTGGCAGCAATCAAAAAGTGCTGCCCGCGGTAAAGCTTCCGCCCGACAGTTTTCTTATTCTAAGCAGCACAACAGGCGCTCCGCTGTTCACCGGCATCATTTCGGTGGGAGTTACCAGCTTCCCGGCACTTACGAACACGGGCAATACCGTTACCATCAAGGATTCGTTGGGCAGAATAGTTCACAGTGTAACTTATTCCGACTCCTGGTACCAGGATGTGGTGAAGATGGATGGAGGATGGTCGCTGGAAATGATCGATCCGAACAATCCCTGTGCGGGCATGGGCAACTGGCGCGCCTCGGTGAACCCGCTCGGAGGAACTCCCGGCAAAAAAAATTCGATCTTCGGAAGCAACCCGGACAACACGGCCCCGGAGGTTTTCCGTGCGTGCGTGATCACAGCCGATACCGTGCAGCTTTTTTTCAGCGAGCCGATGGATTCATCCACGCTGATGAGCCTCGCAACCTATTCCATCGATAACGGCATCGGCAATCCATCGAGTGTGATCGCAATTTCTCCTGATTACTCCTCTGTGAAGCTATCCCTGGGCACAGCGTTGCAGGTCGGGACTATCTATACCATCAATGTGGCGCTCGCGGTAAAAGACTGCGCAGGTAACCTGGTGTCGTCCGCAGCCAGCACGATGTTCGCCATCCCGCAGGCCTGCCTTGCAAATGACATTGTCATCAACGAGATCATGGCCGATCCCAGGGACAATGGCGTAGAATGGGTGGAGATCTACAATCGCTCGGGCAAGGTAATTGACCTCAGCTCGTTGAACCTCTGCTCGCAGGATACGATCCAGAACATCCTGATCAATAAATATCCGGTCATCAGCTACTGTTACCAGATATTCCCGGGACAATACATTGCGCTGAGCAAGAATGGCAATACGATCAAGAGCCAGTACTATACTCCCAATCCAAAAAGCTTCATCGACATGAGCTCGTTCCTTACGCTGAGCAATACGGGCAGCGTTGTGGTGATAGCAGACCAGGCCGATAACATCGTGGATAAGGTTGTTTATTCCGACAAATGGCATCTCCCTCTTCTCAACAGCACGAAAGGTTTTTCGCTCGAGCGGATCGATTACGACCGGCCCTCGCAGGATGCTTCTAACTGGCATACGGCCGCGCAGGATGTGCAGGCCACACCGGCCTACAAAAATTCCCAATTCTCACAAGGCGAAACAGGCAATGAGCTGACCTTATCGCCTGAAATTTTTTCACCGGACGATGATGGCTACAACGATGTGCTGAACATCGGTTACCAGTTCGATTCACCGGGCATGGTGGCCAATGTGACCATCTATGACGCGAAGGGACGGCTCGTCCGCACGCTGGTGCGCAACCAGTTACTGGGAAGCAAAGGGATCTTTTCGTGGGACGGCATTACAGATGAGAACCAGAAGGCCAGGATAGGCATCTACATTGTTTTCATGGAAGCATTTAATACAGACGGCACGGTGAAGCGGATCAAAAAAACAGCTGTGCTGGCTGCCAAACTTCAACGATGATCGTATGAGAGCACCTCAGTTATTATTGGTTGTATCTATCGCTGTCACGCTTCATTCCTGTATCGTACATGCTCCGAAATACACCGGTATCGAGGAAGTGCTCACCCTGAAGCCGGGCATGACCAAGGAAGAAGTGTCAAAGGCATTAGGCATTCCGCCTTACGACCTGAAATCGGTGACCGACAGCGAAACCGTGCTGATCTATAAGTACCGGACCACCGATCGGAACACGCTGCCCCTTGCCATGAACAAGACAAATGGTGTAAGATCGAAAGGTAAATGGGTCGACCTCTTCATTACCTACGACCGTAACGGAAAAGTCTCGCAGATCAAATCATGCTCAGATTGCGAAGTGACCGAAACCAAGGAGACCAAGATCGATTTCAACAAGATCATTATGTTGGTGACCATAACCGCTCCTGCGGTCCTGGTCTATCTCGGCCTTAAAAATCCCTGATCATTTCTTCTTCATCACAGGTACCGTTGAGCACGGTTCGCCATACATGATGCTTTTTGCTACGGGAGCAAGAATGCGTGTAAGCTCTACATAAGCGCTCTCGGGGATGGGAAGATTTCCGCATCCTTTTATTACGAGTTTTTTATCTCTAAAATCTTCAGGGTTTATTTTTGAAAGCGATTCCAGGAATAAAACTGTTTCCAGGTTTTTCAGATCACCAAACACAAATTTTTTTGCGAAGGGCTGAAGCGAGGTTGCAATCAGCATATATGCCCACGTAGGAACAATTGCATCAGCAGAACACGTAATAGCAACGAATTTATCTTTGTATCTGCCCCAATCATTATTCTTAACGAATTCACGAAAATCTTTTTCCTTCAGAATTAATCCCTGGAATAAATTATCCTTTACATCGATCAAGATCCGTTCTCCTTTCGGATAAAAATCCTCAAGATTGATCTCAATCAGTCCACTTTCGGCAACTCTGTTTATGATCTCTCCATCTACCATTTGCCATCTTACATTTTACATGAACCCCAATTCCACCTGCGCCACCTCGCTCATCATTTCCTTGGTCCAGGGCGGGTCGAAGGTCAGGATCACCTTTGCCGAAGCGATCCCTTCGATGCTTTTGAGCTTTTGCTCCACTTCCGGGGGAAGCGATTCGGCTACGGGGCAGGAGGGGGATGTGAGCGTCATTTTTACTTCGAGGTTATCCTGCTCATCAAGCTTTATTTCATAGATGAGACCCAGCTCCCAGATATCGACAGGGATCTCCGGGTCATAACATGTTTTAAGCATGTCAATCACCTTTTGCGTAAGCTCTGTGTTCTGGGTTATGATCACTGCATTCATGCTTTTGCCTTATACGCCAGTGCGTCCAGCTTCATTTGTTTTATCATGCTTGCCAGTCCTCCCGCCCGCTTCATGGAGAGCATGTTCCTGAAACCGATCGTCTCGATGAATCTCAACGGTGCGTTGATGATCTCATCGGGCGTACGCCCGGACAGGACACGGATCATCATTGTCACCAGCCCCCTTGCATAATCCGCATCCGCATCTGCAGAGAAAAATACCCTTCCGTCTTTCAGTTCGCTGTGAAGCCATACATGCGCCTGGCAGCCTTTTATCAAACGGTTTTCTGTTTTCAATGATTCATCCAATAGTTTTAAATTTTTTCCCAGGTCGATCAGGTATCCGAATTTATCGAACGTATCTTCAAACATAGAAAACTCGTCTATCAGTTCCTGCTCGGTGCTTTCTATTGTTCTTACTTCCGTCACCTTTTTATTCTTTCAATGGATCTTACGAGAGCGTTAGCAAAAAAATCTATTTCTTGTTTTGTGTTATAAAAGGAAAAACTTGCCCGCACGGTTCCCTTTATCTTATAATGATTCATCAGCGGCTGCGTGCAGTGATGGCCCGTACGGACTGCAATTCCCTGTGCATCGAGCAGCGTGCCGATGTCGAGCGGGTGTATTCCGTCAACCACAAACGAAAGCACGCTTGCCTTCTCTTTTGCAGTACCGATAATTTTCACTCCATCGATCACAGAGATTTTTGCTTCAGCATATTTCAGCAATTCATGCTCGTATCCTGAAATTCTATCTAATCCGATCCCATCTATGTAGGCAAGTGCAGCGGCAAGGCCGATCGCTCCTTCAATGTTCGGAGTGCCCGCTTCGAAACGCAGGGGGCCTTCTGCATATTCAGTTTGCTCGAATGAAACGGTTTTGATTGTTCCACCGCCCACTTGGTATGGCGACATTTTTTTCATTAACTCTTCTTTTGCGTACAGCACTCCAATTCCCGTTGGCGCATACACTTTGTGTCCGCTGAAGCAGTAGAAGTCCGCATCCAGGCCTCGGACATCTACTTTCATGTGCGGGATTGCCTGTGCTCCATCGATCAGTACAAGAGAATTTTTTTGATGGGCGAGCGAAATAATTTCTTTAACAGAATTTATTGTGCCAAGCGTATTTGAAACGTGAGCGATCGCAACCAGTTTTGTTTTCGGAGAAAGAATTTTTTTGAAAATCTCCAGATCAAGCTCTCCATTTTCACGAATGGGAATTACTTTCAAAACAGCGCCCCTTTCTTCGCAAACAAGCTGCCAGGGCAAAATGTTGCTGTGGTGTTCCATTTCCGAAACAATGATCTCGTCATACGGATTGAGCAAGAGCGAATCGCCAATGAAATGATAGAACTTCGACATTGAATTGCCGACAAGATTTATTCCTTCGGTTGTCCCTCTCGTAAAAATTATTTCATTCGGAGATCTTGCATGGATGTGCTTTTGAACGGTTGCGCGAGCATTTTCATATAGTTCGGTTGCATCCTGGCTCATGCGGTGCACCCCGCGGTGAATGTTCGCGTTCTGTTCGGTATAATATTTTACAATCGCATCAATAACTTGCTTTGGCTTTTGGGTGGTTGCTCCATTGTCAAAATAGATCAAAGGTTTGCCATTCACCGTGCGCGCGAGAATGGGAAAATCTTTCCGGATCCCCTGAGCATCAAATGTGCTTTTCTGTATGCTTTTGGTTTCAGCCATGCAACCTGTTCTCGACTAATTCTTCGAGATAATTCTTCAGGCTCTCTATCCGGATAGTATCCAGTACATCCGAAGCGAATGCATGAAGCAACAATCTCCTTGCGCTCTGCTCGCTCAATCCGCGTGCCCGCAAGTAGAACAATGCATCCTCATCAATTTTCCCTGTGGAAGAGCCGTGCGAGCATTTCACGTCATCAGCATAAATTTCCAATTCGGGTTTGGTATTGATTGTCGCATCATCCGTAAGTAAAATATTTTTTGAACTCTGGTAAGCGTTTGTTTTCTGTGCATCACGCTCTACATAGATCTTCCCGTTGAAAACGCCCGTGGATTTTCCGTCAAGAACTCCTTTGTACAACTGGTTGCTCTGGCAATACGCTTTGCCGTGATACACACGGGTGTGATTGTCCACGAACTGTGAATCGGCCGTGATGAACAACCCGTTCAAATGGGTTTCGCAATTTTCTCCTTCGATGGAAATGTTCAATGTGTTGCGTACCCAGTTACTGTCGAGCGTAACAGTGTTAGTATCGAAATGTGAATTTTGTTTTTGAATTGCCTGTGTGTTATGCAAATGGAACATGTTCTGATTTTCATTCTGTATTTTGTAGTAATGCAATTTTGCATTCTCGCCTACGAAAATCTCCGCAACAGAATTTACGATTATACGCTTTTTTACCTCCAACGAAATGCTATGCTCGATGATCTGCGCTTCTGAACTCTTTTCTACGACAACCAGGTGCCTGGGGTTGACAAGCAGCTCATCCGGCCCAGTGCAGATGTGGATGATCTCGATGGCCTTTTCCAGCACGGTGCCTGCAGGCAGGTAAATAAATGCCCCGTCATACCAAAAGGCTGAATTCAATTGAACAAAAGCATCCGGGTTTTGCTCGACCAATGTGCCCATATATTTTTGCAGCAGGTCGCGGTGCAAGAACAACGCATCATTGGCCATGCTTCCGACTACAACTCCTTTCGGAAGCGTAGCGCTCAATGTAGAATCCTTATATAGCCACCCGTTCACAAAAACAAGCTTGACAGAATTTTTATCAACGGAGATTTTGGAAAAATCAAGATTCAGCTTGTGAATTTCATTGTGAACCGAAGAAAAATTTCCTGAAAAAATTCTCCGTACATCCGTATATTTATATTCCTCATTCTTTCTCGTAGGAATTCCGGAATCAGAAAATTTTTCAAATGCCTCTTTTCTTTTTTCTTTCAGCCGATCAGGCTCCGGGGCAAAGGTTTTATTAAGAAGAGTTTTAAATTCTCCTTCCAGTTGAGCGGGAATTATTTTTTTATTTTCTATTGTTGCTATCATTGTTCTTCCGCCTGAGGCGGACAAAATTTTTTGCCTGCTGTCAACTGCCTATTGCCAACTTTTCCTTTATCCAGTCATACCCTTTCTTCTCCAGTTCAAGGGCAAGCTCTTTCGGCCCACTCTTCACAATTTTCCCGTCATACATCACGTGCACAAAATCGGGGACAATGTGATCGAGCAGGCGCTGGTAGTGCGTGATGACAACAAATGCACGTTCTTTCGAGCGGAGCTTGTTCACCCCGTTGGCCACAATGCGAAGCGCGTCAATGTCCAGCCCCGAATCGGTTTCATCCAAAATCGCGAACCTTGGTTCCAGCATCGCCATCTGGAAAATCTCATTGCGCTTTTTTTCTCCTCCCGAAAATCCTTCGTTCACCGATCGGTTCGCCAGGTTGCCCGTAATTTCCACGAGCGCCTGTTTTTCTTTCACGAGTTTCAGAAAATCTTTCGCGTCCATTTGCGGCAGTCCCCTGTAGGCGCGGATCTCGTTCAGTGCGGTCTTCAGGAAATTAATATTGCTCACACCGGGAATTTCCACGGGATACTGGAACGCGAGGAACAATCCTTCGCGCGCGCGGTCTTCAGGCGACATCTCCAGCAGATTTTTCCCGTTGTAAATTACTTCTCCCGAAGTGATCTCGTAATCTTCGCGTCCCGCCAGCACATTCGCCAGCGTGGATTTTCCCGAGCCGTTCGGGCCCATGATGGCGTGTACTTCACCTTTTTTCACCTCCAGCGAAAATCCTTTGATGATTTCTTTTTCTGAAATGCCTGCGCGTAAATTTTTTATTGATAACATACCTTTTTGATTTTATTATCCGACCGAGCCCTCCAAGCTCACCGCCAACAGTTTCTGTGCTTCCACTGCAAACTCCATCGGCAATTGGTTCAATACTTCACGGCAGTAACCGTTTACAATTAATGCAACCGCTTTTTCAATTTCAATTCCTCTTTGATTGCAATAAAAAATCTGGTCTTCGCCAATTTTGCTCGTGGTGGCTTCGTGTTCAACTATTGCGCTTTTATTATTTATCTCTATATAAGGAAACGTGTGCGCACCGCATTTATCGCCCATCAGCAAACTATCACATTGCGAAAAGTTGCGCGCATTGCTTGCGCCTTTCGCAACGCGGACCAACCCGCGGTAGGAATTGTTGCTTCTTCCCGCAGAAATTCCTTTGCTCACAATGGTACTTCGTGTATTTTTTCCAAGATGCGTCATCTTTGTCCCCGTATCTGCCTGCTGGAAATTATTCGTGACTGCAACCGAATAAAATTCTCCCACAGAATTATCGCCTTTCAGGATCACACTCGGGTATTTCCACGTAATGGCAGATCCCGTTTCCACTTGTGTCCATGAAATCTTTGAATTTTCTTCGAGGCAAATTCCGCGCTTGGTAACAAAATTGTAAACACCTCCTTTACCTTCTTTATCCCCGGGGTACCAGTTCTGCACGGTGGAATATTTCACTTCACCATTTTTATGGGCCACAATTTCTACAACAGCCGCATGCAATTGATTTTCATCGCGCATCGGGGCCGTGCAGCCTTCGAGGTACGAAACATACGCGCCTTCATCGGCAATGATGAGCGTGCGCTCGAACTGCCCGGTGCCTGCAGCATTTATCCTGAAATAAGTTGAGAGTTCCATTGGGCAGCGCACGCCTTTGGGAATGTAGCAGAACGAGCCATCGGAGAACACCGCGCTGTTGAGTGCCGCATAAAAATTATCGGTGTAAGGCACCACGCTTCCCATGTATTTCTGCACGAGCTCGGGATGCTCCTGCACCGCTTCGCTGAAGGAACAAAAAATAATTCCTTTTTCCGCAAGCGTTTCCTTGAAAGTTGTTTTCACCGAAACGGAATCTATCACCGCATCCACCGCGATCTGCGATTCCATTCCCACCAGGCGCTTCTGCTCTTCGAGGGAGATACCTAGCTTTTCAAATGTTTTCAAAAGTTCAGGGTCCACCTCATCCAAGCTTGAAACGGCCGCTTTCTGTTTGGGTGCCGCATAGTAAATGATATCTTGGAAATCTATCAACGGCCATTTGAGATGAGGCCAGTGGCGCGGTTCTTCCATCGTAAGCCAGTGGCGGAATGCTTTCAATCGCCATTCGAGCATCCACTCCGGCTCATTTTTCTTTTTCGAAATGAACCGTACGATCTCCTCGCTCAATCCCTTCGGTGCGGTCTCCATCTGTATGTCCGATGTGAAACCGTACTTGTAATCGGTTGAAATATGCTCTTCTAATATCTTGTTCTTATCGGACATTATTTAGAATTAATCTACGCGCTGCGCCCGGGCAAAAATTTTTTAAACCGAAAAAGATTCTCCGCATCCGCACGTCCTGCTCGCGTTGGGGTTGTTGAATACAAATCCTTTTCCATTCAGACCTCCCGTATAATCGAGCTCCGTTCCCACTAAATACAGGAAACTTTTCTTATCGACAACGATCTTAATTCCTTTGTCTTCAAAAACCTGGTCACCTTCTTTCAATTGGTTGTCAAACTCAAGCTTGTAGGAAAGACCCGAACACCCTCCGCCCTCAACCCCCACCCGGATAAAGGTATCGGCCGGCCGCTTCTCCTCCTGAATGAGACGGAGCGCCCGCTGTTTGGCATTTTCTGAAACTGTTATCATATTTTTACTATTTAGAATGGTTCTAAATTCTATACAAAGATACCTATTTTATGGTATCGGGCAACCGATCGGGCTATTTTTATGCAAGTCGGGTATTTGATGAATCGTAAGAGAAAAAAGCGTTGATTTATAGTATGAAAACAGGTTATTTACTGCTCCTTTTGTTCCTAGCATCCTGCACGGCCAATCGCAAAGTGATCGCCCCGGGTAAAGGCCAGCCCATCCAGCGCATCGGGATGCAGGATAAGAAAGAAGCCAAGAAATACCAGTACTCCGTTTACGACAGGAGGACCGGTAAATACAGGGCCGTGTACCTGGATAAGATCGGCAAGTACGGGATCGTGGACTCGACCGGCTCATTGGTGATACCCGCCAGGTACGATGCGATCTATTCGACCGATAACGGCATCTTCCGCTGCATGCTGCACGGGAAATGGGGGTACATCGATGTGAACGAAAAAGAGATCATCCCGATCGGCAAGTTCGAAAGCATCCTGGAGTTCAACGAGGGCTTGGCAGCCGCATTTCAGAGTAACCGGTGGGGTTTTGTGAACGGGAAGGGCGAGGTCATCGTACCGTTCCGGTTCTTCGGGGTAACCGACTTTTACGAGGGCCGGGCCTTTGTGCAGGATAAAGAGGGCGGGAAATATGCCGTGATCGACCGCAGGGGTAAGTTCTATTCGGACTATGAATTCATCTGCAACAACATGTGCTTCTTCCGGAATAACGCCTGCTATGTTTATCATTGGAATGGGGCCATGGATATCATCGACACCATGGGTATGCCCCGCTTCGGTTACCGCTACAAGAGCCTGAGCTTTTCGTCCCCAGGCGATGAATATGTGTGGGTACAAGACCCGGCTGGCGGGAGCCAGGGTAAGTGGGGGCTCCTGAACAGCAAGGCCGAGGTGGTGCTGCCGTTTGATTTTGATTATGCCTGGGGGTTCATTTACGGAAGGGCCAAAGTGAAAAAGAAAGGGAAGTGGGGACTGGTCAAACCCACGGGCGAATACATTGCGGAATGCATTTATGATACGCAGGATGATGCACACCTGGGCCAGGCACCGTATGCGCAGGTGGGCGAGGCGATCCATGACGGTTCGGCTTATTCCAACGGGGAGCGAGGGAAAGATTTTTCACAGTCGGCTTTCATCTATAAAGACTTCGGCAGCACGCGGGCATACGGCATCCTTGATATGCAAAACCGGCTGGTGGTTCCCTTTGTATACGGGTTCACCACTTGTTTTCAAAATGGGTATGCCATCGTGATGAAGGGCGGGAAGTTCGGTTTCGTGGACAGCACGGGCGCACCTGCCATTGAACCGCAGTACAGGCATGCCGAACCTTTTACGGAAGGCCGCAGCGTGGTGGTGCAGGGAGAGGAATACCTGCTTATCGACCGGGCAGGTAAAGTGATGTTCAACTGTCCCTCCATCGCGAGGATCGCCCCGGAGCGGTATGTGGTGCAGGTTAACGGGCTGGCGGGTCTCATTGATGGCAATGGCGTATTCATTATCCCTGCCGAATACTATTCGATCGCATTTCCAGGAAGCATTCCGTATCAACTGGTCGTGGAGCGGAACCACATCAAGATCGGAGCGAATAAATATTCGGTCGAAACGACCACCTTCGATCTGAAGGGCAAGCGCCTGGGCAACTGGAAGCGCATGGAATACCAGGCCTTGCCCGAAGAGGGAGGGAACTAGCGTCATCGAAAAAATTCTCCAGGCAAATGGTTACTTTTGTTCATGCTAGAGAACAAGAACGGCCGCACCGAGCTCGGCTCCATAGGGGAGTTCGGGCTGATCAGGCACATCGGGCAGCTGGTGAAGATCAGGAACGAAAGCTCCGTAACGGGGATCGGTGACGATGCCGCGGTGATCGATCACAAAGGAAAGCTGACCGTTGTTTCCACGGACATGCTTGTTGAAGGCGTTCATTTCGACTTGAGCTATGTGCCCCTGAAGCACCTGGGATATAAAAGCATTGTCGTAAATATTTCCGACATCTGCGCGATGAATGCTACCGCCCGCCAGGTGCTGGTATCCATCGCACTCTCCAATCGTTTTTCGCTGGAGGCTGTGGAAGAGCTTTACCAGGGTATATTATTGGCCTGCGAAAAATACGGAGTGGACCTGGTGGGCGGAGATACCTCTTCTTCCATCTCGGGATTGGCGATCAGCGTAACGGCTCTTGGAGAAGCTGGAAAAGAAGACCTGGTCTTTCGTAGCGGTGCCAAAGAAAAGAACCTGCTGTGCGTGACCGGTGACCTGGGCGGAGCTTATATGGGCTTGCAGATCCTTGAGCGGGAAAAACGGATCTTCAAAGAGAATCCGAACATACAGCCCGACCTGGGAGGGAATGATTACATTCTTGAAAGGCAATTGAAGCCGGAAGCACGGACCGACATGGTTGAACTATTCAGGAAGCTGGAGCTCAAGCCCACTTCGATGATCGATGTATCTGACGGCTTGGCCTCCGAGATCCTGCATATCTGCGACCGTTCGGATGTTGGATGTGAGCTTTACGAGGAAAAGATCCCGATCGATCCCATGACCTACGATCGCGCGCGGGAACTCGGGCTTGACCCGACCGTGTGCGCGCTCAGTGGCGGTGAAGATTACGAGCTTCTTTTTACCATTGATGCAAAAAAGTTTGATAAGATAAAAAGTAATCCCAATATTTCCGTGATCGGGCACATCACTGACAAGGCATCCGGGGCGAACCTCGTCAGCAGGTCCGGAGCTTCCGTACCGCTCACCGCGCAAGGCTGGGATGCATTCCTGAAAAAGGTCTGAGCGGGTTCTCCTCTTCCGAAAAGACTTTATCGTTGTTTATAATCCGCCCTATGTCGCATTGAGCGAAAATTGCCCGGAGATCACCGTTGCAGGAATGGCTTCCTCCGTGAGAGAAGCAAGAGCTGATCGGTCGCTTGCACAGGAAGATATCTGCATGTGGCAGATACAGACCCGTAGTGCTTCGCAGGGCCGGAAACAGTATTTCGGTCATGTGGTGGCATTGGTAAAATGAAATGTCCGGGTTAATAAATAATTGACCCGGTCTTTTTCTTTATCGTTACGTTTTTTATTTTTGTGAGGTATGGGAGCAGCCACACAGCCGATGTCCAGCCTAAATGCCCAGGAGATGTACCAGTTCATGAACGAGCGGAACATCATCCTCTCGTTCGTTGGCGATCTTACCCGTGAGGTGACCACGCCCCTTCTGCAGAACATCAAAAAAAGCATCAATAAGCTCCAGATCCGGAAAAAAACCAAAACGGTGCTGTACGATGTGATCGTGGAATGCATCGACAACATCAGCCGCCACAACGTGGTCACCGATACGGAGAACAAGCTTCTTCCTGAGAAATCCGTCATGTTCATCTTCTGCCGCGATGAGCATAATTTCACGGTCATCACGGGCAACCACGTGTACAGCGAGCGGGTAAAGCAGCTGCAGCACAACCTCGAGACGATCAACAGCTCCGATAATAAAAAGCTGAAGAAGCTTTACGATGAGGTGCTCTCGCACAAGTTCAAGACCGGACGGGAACAGATCGGGCTTGGCATGATCGAGATCGCCCTGAGCACAGGAAGCAAGTTCAAATACGAGTTCCGCGAGATCGGCAAGGGCGTATCCTTCTACGTGCAGCAGGTCTTGGTCCCGCTTGACTAAGCTTTCCCGCTATTTAAAACATTTTTTCACCGGCCGTTCTAAAACACGGAAATCTTTTTCTCCCTTCTCTTTTTTGGAGTAACTTTGCAAGGCAATGAGCGAAGAGATCAAGCACGAGTGCGGCATCGCCCTCATCCGGTTGCGCAAACCCCTTGAATTTTACATCGAAAAATACGGCACGGCACTTTATGGCTTGGGCAAGCTCTACCTGCTCATGGAGAAGCAGCACAACCGCGGGCAGGATGGCGCGGGGGTAGCCTGCATCAAGCTGGATGTGAAGCCTGGCACCAAGTACATCAATCGCCACCGCTCCGTAGCAACCAATGCCATTCAGGATATCTTCCAGAAGATCAACGCCCGCTTTGCCGAGGTTCAGAAGAAAAAACCGCACCGCCTGGCCGATGCCCACTGGCTGAGGAATAATATTTCATTCTGCGGGGAATTGTTGCTGGGCCACCTGCGCTACGGCACCTACGGGAAGAATGGCATTGAGTATTGTCACCCTTTTCTCCGACAGAACAACTGGCAGACCCGCAACCTGGTGGTGGCCGGCAACTTCAATCTCACCAATGCCGATGAGCTGTTCCAGCAGCTGGTGGAGCTCGGGCAGCATCCCAAGGAGCATACCGATACCACCACCGTAATGGAAAAGATCGGCCACTTCCTGGACGTGGAGAACGAACGCCTTTTCCGGAAGTTCAAGGACGAAAAGTTCCTGAACCGCGAGATATCCCCGCTCATTGCCGAGCACCTCGATGTGCAGAAAGTGCTGCAGGGCGCCAGCAAGAAATGGGACGGAGGCTATGCCATGGCGGGCCTGATCGGTCACGGTGATGCGTTCGTGCTTCGCGACCCGAACGGCATACGCCCGGCATTTTATTATGCCGATGACGAAGTGGTGGTGGTGACTTCCGAGCGCCCGGCCATTCAAACCGCGTTCAACGTGCCGATCGAAAGCGTGAAAGAGATCACACCCGGCCACGCGCTCATCATCAAGAAGAGCGGTAAGTTCGCTGAGCAGAAGGTGATCACTCCCCGAGAAAAACGTTCCTGCTCGTTCGAACGCATCTATTTTTCCCGCGGCAGCGACCGGGATATTTACACCGAGCGGAAAGAACTGGGCAGCAACCTGGTGCCGGACGTGCTCAACGCCATTGACCACGACCTGAAGAACACGGTATTCTCTTTCATCCCGAATACGGCCGAGGTTGCGTTCATCGGCATGATCGATGGCGTGCACCAGTACCTGAACGGGGTCAAGAAGAAAGAAATACTGGGCAGAAAAAAATTGTCGGATGCCGAAACGGCCGGGGTCCTTTCGTGGAAGCCGCGCGTGGAGAAGATCGCTATCAAGGATGCCAAGCTGCGCACCTTCATTACGCAGGACTCGCAGCGCGATGACCTGGTGACCCACGTCTACGACACGACCTATGGTGTGATCCGCAAGGGTGTGGACAACCTGGTGGTGATCGATGATTCCATCGTGCGGGGCACAACCCTCCGGCAGAGCATCATAAAGATCCTCGACCGGCTCGGCCCGAAAAAGATCATCATCGTTTCATCCGCTCCCCAGATCCGCTATCCCGATTGCTACGGCATTGACATGGCCAAGCTGGGCGACTTCGTTGCATTTCAGGCAGCCATAGGGCTCCTCCGGGACAATTACAAAGAGAATCTTATCGATGACGTGTACGAAAAGGCAAAGACACAGGAAGATCTGCCGCGCGAAAAAGTGAAGAACGTGGTGAAGGAGATATACAAGCCGTTCACCACCGGGCAAATCTCGAAAAAGGTCACCGAGCTTCTCCGCCCCGAGGGGATGTCGGCCGACCTGGAAGTGATCTACCAGTCCATCGAAGGGCTGCACCGCGCATGCCCCGATCACAAGGGTGACTGGTACTTTACAGGAGATTACCCCACACCGGGAGGGAACAAGGTGGTGAACAAATCTTTCATGAACTTCATGGAGGGGAAGAACGTCCGCGCGTACTGACCGGTCATTTTTCTGCCTTCTCGATCCGCATGCCGATCTCCATCAGGCACGGCATGTTCTCGAGCCACATGGCATGCTGGTAGAAGAATGTGTATCTGCCTGTCATCGGGAACCGTGTCTTTTTCTTGAAGAGGATGCGGTTGTCCCAGATATCGCCCGAGCCGTCACCCAGCCATTTTCCCGTTTCATCGGCCAGCTGGCACTCCACGGTGTCGCGCGACATCTTTCCATTGGGGAATTTGGTGGTGATGAAAAGATACAGGTTGCTGTTCGGATAGCAGCTCGCGTTCCTCACGTTGATGTAAAAGTTGTTCGGGGTTGCCGTATCCTTCACGTCCACATCGAACGAGACGATGTTGTTCACGTTCCAGGTGTCATCGGGAATGGTCTTGTTGTCTTCGAACAGGCGGCTGGAGTCGCAGCCGGCAAGAGCGGCCGAGAAGCCAACGCCTGCGGCCAGGACAAGAACTATCCTTGTGCGCCTCATCTCCTCCTGAACTTTTTCTTCTTCTTCTTTTTCTTTTTGTCGAAACGCGAGATGCTGTCCTGCCCCACCACGTTCTCGTAATCGGGCTGCTTCACCACGGCCACCTGTTTTGCGATGGCGCGGATATCGTCCGGCTTCTTTCCTTCTTTGTTCAGGGAGATGATCTCCTTGACGCGGTCGACCGAAACGGGAATGAACACATCCTTTTCATCCTCGTACGAATACCACATCATCCTGCGGAAGATGTCGGTCTTCTGGTGAAAGGCCATTCCCCGCTGCGATTGAAGCTTTACCGGTTCGGGGAAATCCCGGATCGCATCCATGTAGGAGTCCAACTCGTAGTTCAGGCAGCACTTCAGCTTGCCGCACTGGCCGGCCAGCTTCATCGGGTTGAGCGAAAGCTGCTGGTAGCGTGCCGCGCTGGTGTTCACGGTCCGGAAATCGGTAAGCCATGTGGAGCAGCACAGCTCCCTTCCGCACGAGCCGATCCCGCCCAGCCGCCCGGCTTCCTGCCTGGCACCGATCTGGCGCATATCGATGCGCACGTGGAACTCCGATGCGAACTTCTTGATGAGCTCGCGGAAGTCCACCCGGTCCTCAGCCGTATAATAGAAAGTTGCTTTGGTCTTATCGCCTTGGTACTCCACATCGGAGATCTTCATCTCCAGCTTCAGCCCCAGCGCAAGCGTGCGGGCCTTGTACATCGTGGAGGTCTCGAGCTCCTGCGCCTCTCTCCATTTGTCGATGTCGTTCTGCTTGGCCTTGCGGTACACTTTCCTGATCTCGGGTGCTTTTTCATCCACGCCTTTTTTCTTCATCTGCAGCCGCACCAGCTCGCCCGCCAGCGAAACCACCCCGATGTCATGCCCGGGCGAGGCCTCCACCGCAACCACATCGCCCACGTTAAGTGGCAGGTTGTTCACGTTCCGGTAAAAATCCTTACGCGAGTTCTTGAAACGCACCTCTACCGCATCGAACGGCTGCTGCCCTTCGGGCAGCGCCATGTTGGAAAGCCAGTTGTACACATGCAGCTTGTTGCAGCTTCCCGTGGAGCACGCGCCCGTGCGGCAGCCGCCCGCCAGCGAACCGCTTGCCGTTCCGCATCCTCTCCCGCTTGAGCATCCGCTGCATCCCATACGCTGATGATTGTTAGATGTTGATGATGGAAAGCAAATTTACTATTTAATTCTTCACGGGAAGCGGTTTCCGCAGGAGCTCCATGCAGTGCAGCGACAGGTGGATAAAGAGGATCTTGGGGTTGGCGTTGCGCTCGATGTGTCCGATGGCCCGGTTGAACTGCTCGATAAGCACGGATGCATTGGTGCCGGTGATGTACGGAGCGAACTTCTTTACGAATTCCATTTCATCTCCGGAAAGCCGCACGAGGGCAGCGCTTCCGAAATTCATCATCAGGCATTCGCGGAACATGCTCAGTGCGTAGGAAACAAAATCCTTTTGCCGCTCCCTGCCGATGCGGGCAACGGTCTCCGTCCAGTTCAGCACTTCGCGCATATCTGACCGGAAGCAGCTTCGCATCCATCCCGCGAACTCCTGGTGGTTGTTCCACTCCGATGCATCGTGCTGCGACAAATTACCGAGAGCAGCGCGGTAGCTTCCTTCCGAGAGATACGCGATCCGTTTCGCATTTTTTTCGTCCATACCGTGCCTGCGCATGAGCGCCTCCCGGAGGTCCTGGTCGGCTATTTTAGGAACCTTGATAAGCTGCGTGCGCGACACGATGGTGCGAAGAAGCTGGTCCTCGTTCCCGGTGACCAGCACGAACAGGGTCTTATCGGGCGGCTCCTCGAGTATCTTCAGCAGCTTGTTGGCCGCAGCTGTGTTCATCTTCTCGGGCATCCAGATGACCACTGTCTTGAACTCCGTTTCGTAGGTGGTGAGCGAAAGCTTGCGCAGGATGGCCGCACTTTCTTCCACACCGATCACGCCCTGCTTGTTCTCTCCTTCAAGGAACGAGATCCAGTCGAACAGCGAGAGGTAAGGGCTTTGCAGGAACGCTTCGCGGAACTCCTTCATCAGGTTATCGCTGGTGCGGACGTCTTTTGAAAGAATAACGGGAAAGGTGAGATGCAGGTCGGGGTGGGCGAGCTTTGAGAACTTGTTGCACGAGCTGCACGTGCCGCATGAATCGTTCGCTGTTTTGCCAGTGCACGAGATGTATTGCGCGTAGGCCAGCGCGAGGGGCAGGCTGCCGCTTCCCTCGGGTCCGCAGAACAGCTGCGCGTGGGAAATGCGGTTGTCCTTCACCGACTGAAGCAGCCGCTGCTTAACTTCGTCCTGCCCGATGATGTCACGAAATTGCACGCTCAAATATAGCGACAATCAAAACGGCCGCTCGCATAAATTTCGATATTTTTGCACGCCATTTCATACCTCATGAGAACGATCGATGACTTTAATTTTTCCGCGCAGAGAGCGTTGGTGCGTGTCGATTTCAACGTGCCGCTCGATGCACAGCTCAACGTTACAGACGATACACGCATCCGTGCCGCAGTTCCCACGGTAAAAAAGATCCTGGCGGATGGAGGGGGTGCCATACTGATGTCGCACCTGGGAAGGCCCAAAGGAGGTCCGGAAGAAAAATTCTCATTGAAGCACATTGTGGCGCATCTCTCAGGCTTGCTCGGGGTTCCCGTTCGGTTTGCCGATGATTGCATCGGGGAAACGGCAAAAAAACTTTCCGCTTCGCTCAAACCGGGCGAAGTTCTCCTGCTTGAAAACCTGCGCTTCTACAAGGAAGAGGAAAAGGGAGATGAAACATTCGCAAAAAAACTTTCGGAGCTCGGAACCTTTTATGTGAACGATGCTTTCGGCACGGCTCATCGCGCGCACGCCTCCACCGCTGTTATTGCCAAATTTTTTCCGGGTAAAAAATGTTTTGGCTACGTGATGAGCGGTGAGCTGGCGAGCATCGACAAGGTGCTGAACAGCTCCGAAAAACCTTTTACCGCCATTATGGGAGGGGCCAAAGTATCCGACAAGATCCCGATCCTGGAACAGCTCATGCACAAGGCCGATAATATTATCATAGGCGGAGGCATGGCCTTCACGTTCCTGCGATCCCTTGGCGGCAATACCGGAAAATCGTTGGTCGAAGAGGACAAGGTGGATGTGGCGCTCAAGATCATGAAGGATTCCAAAAAGAAAGGAGTGAACATTTACATACCTGTGGATGCCATCATTGCCGATGATTTTTCGAACGAAGCGTCAAAAAAGATATGTTCGGCCCGCAGCATTCCATCGGGATGGACGGGGCTCGACATCGGTCCCGAAACGGCAAAGATCTACCACGAGATCATCATGAAATCGAAGACCATCCTGTGGAACGGGCCGATGGGTGTTTTCGAGATGAGCAGCTTTGAGCACGGAACAAAAGCCATTGCGGAAGCGGTGGCCGAAAGCACATCGGGCGGAGCCTATTCGCTCATTGGCGGTGGCGATTCGGTTGCAGCCATCAATAAATATAACCTTGGTAGCAAGGTCAGCTATGTTTCTACGGGTGGCGGAGCGTTGCTCGAATACATCGAAAGCGGAACCTTGCCGGGTGTAGAGGCCGTGGAAAATAATTAGTTGCTCTTCACCGGATCCGCGTACGCGGCAAGCCGGCTTTCTGTCAGCCCCGGGATAATCGCAGGCGCTATTTTTCTCACCGGGGAATAGAGCAAGGAATTATTTTTAGTTTCCGGGGGGATAACCTGCACATTTTTCTCTACCGCTCCCAGAACAAAAAGCAGCAGGCTCATCAACAGCCCGAACTTCAACGCACCGAAGATGCCTCCTCCCAGCTTGTTCAGGAAGTTCAGCGAGGCTGCTTTTACAAAGCGCTCAGCCAGCTTTGCAACCCCGTAAACTGCCAGCAGCACGCCCAGGAAAAGTATCGCAAACGAGATAACAGGCAGGTAAGCGTTCTTCCATCCCATCGAAGCTTCCATCCACCCCGATAAGAAGTTGTGAAACTTTACAGCGATCCAAACCGCAAGCACAAAAGCAACCACCGATGCCGCCTCGATGATCAGTCCTTTGGAAAGCCCTTTGTAAAGCCCCCACAGCAGGGGGATCGCCAGTATGATATCCAGCCAGTTCATTGTTCAAAAGTACAAAGCTGCAAAACCGAGAAGGCGATGCGGACACTCTTCTTTCAACACCAAGTGTTTAAAAAAGTAAATTTGCTTTGATGGATGCAGAGCTGGAAAAAGAATGGAAGCAATTGCTTGGGGAGCTTTCCGCGCAGTTCGGAGGCGAGCTGGACCTGGATGCCGTATTGTTCCTGATCGGGGTTCAGGAATTGGGCCGCGGTTATCAGCAATTCTCGAAGGAGCAGAAGGTAGAAGTGATCCACATCGGCATCTGCACGGTCCTGTCGGCCTATGGTTATTATGAATACTGCGGCAAGGATGCCGATGGATGGCCGCACTTTTCTGTAAAAACAAAACTGCCCGCCCTGAAGCCGGGTGAGCAGAATGCGTTAATGAAAAAAGCGGTTATCGGTTACTTCCGAAGAAGGGACAATCTCAACTGATCATTGAACGGTGTAGGTCTTTTCCACGGTCTTTCCCTCTTCCAGTTTCAGGATTCCCTGGAACGGCTGGTGCAGCGGGTGCGTGATGTACACGTCAAGGATGGCCGGCAGGCGGAAGGTGAAGCTAACCTTGCCGGATGCATCGGTGGTGCCAGTCTGCTCCTGCAGCGAGCCGGGAGGATTACATTGCTGGCAGTTCAGCTTAACGGTAGCGGCTTGTACGGGAGCATTAAGCGTATCCACAACGGTAAGGGTAGCGTAGCAGTTCTGGTCTTTTTTGCAGGATGTGTGGGTGGTGGCCAGCAATACAAAGGCAAAAACCGCGCAAAGGATCACTGCCGAGGGTAGAAATATTTTTTTCATGGTTTGGGTTGAATGTTGTTTAATTCAAATTGTACCTTTTACCTATATTTGTTCAGCGAACAGCAAATTTAAAATATTTTGCCGAGATGAAAAAATTCATGCGAGCGCCCCTGTTTTTAGCCGTTTTTGGGCTGTTTTTGCCCAATATAGGCAGCTCGCAGAAGCAGGTTGAGCCGGTGGTCGTTATCGTTACCGACCTTGGCAAGATCCGTATCAAATTGTACAACGAAACTCCCAAACATCGGGATAATTTCCTGAAGCTGGTGAAGCAGCATTTTTACGACAGCACACTGTTCCACCGCTGCATCAGCGGGTTCATGATACAGGGTGGTGATCCGGATTCCAAAAAAGCAAAGCCGGATGTTTCTTATGGTGATGGTGATGTGGGCTATACCGTTCCGGCCGAGTTCAACCCGAAACTTTTCCACAAGCGCGGTGCGCTGGCCGGTGCGCGCAATCCCGATGAGATCAACCCCGGGCAGGAATCATCGGGCTGCCAGTTCTACATCGTTCACGGAAGAAAATACACCGACAGCCTGCTGACCCTCCAGGAAGACCGCATCAACAGCTGGAAGAAGAACGATGTGTTCTGCAAGCTCCTTTACCGGCCGGAGAATAAAGATATCCTTCCCAAATACCTCACCGCATTCATGCATCAGAATGCAGACAGCATGAACATGATCAAGGGCATGTTCCAGTCCAAAGTGGATTCGATCTGGAAAACCATGACCCCGTATCATTACAGCAAGGAGCAACGCGAAGCGTACAGGACCATTGGAGGAGCGGCCCACCTGGATAATAATTATACCGTGTTTGGCGAAGTGATCGAAGGGATGGACGTGGTGGACAAGATCGAACAGCAGCCGGTGAACCCGCAGATCAACAACCGCCCGCTTACCGATATACGAATGAAGATCTATATTGAAAAGGAGTAGAGCGTGAAAGAAAAAATATCGGAACTGCTGAAAGAAATAGAAGGTTTTGCCGCCCAGACCCGCGAGCAGGTGGAGGAGTTCCGTATCAGCCTGCTGAGCAGGAAAGGAAAGATATCGGTGCTGTTCGATGAGTTCCGCACGGTGGCACCGGACGTGAAGAAGGAAGTAGGAGCGAAGCTGAACGAGCTTAAGAGCAAGGCTCAGGAAAAGCTGAACGAGCTTAAAGAAAAATTTGAAAGCTCCGATGCCTCTGCTTCAGAAGCCGATCTGACGCTTCCTGCCGAAAAATTTCAGCCGGGATCACGCCACCCCATATCCATCGTGCGCAAGCAGATCATCGATATCTTCGGCCGTATCGGGTTCACGGTGGCCGAGGGCCCCGAGATCGAGGACGACTGGCATAATTTCACCGCGCTCAATACGCCCGCGCACCACCCCGCGCGCGACATGCAGGATACATTTTATGTTCAGAAAGATCCGGACCTGGTCCTGCGTACGCATACTTCTTCCGTGCAGATCCGCACGATGGAGAATGAGAAGCCGCCCATCCGCAAAATATTTCCCGGGCGTGTGTACCGCAACGAGGCCATCTCCGCCCGCGCGCACTGCTTCTTTCACCAGGTGGAAGGGCTGTACATCGATGAGGAGGTCTCATTTGCCGATATGAAGCAGACCTTGCTGTATTTTGTGAGGGAAATGTTTGGCGAAAACTCTGATATCCGTCTTCGACCCTCGTACTTCCCGTTCACCGAGCCGAGCGCGGAGATGGATGTAACCTGTTTCATCTGCGGAGGGAAGGGCTGCCCCGTGTGCAAGGGCAGCGGGTGGGTGGAGATCATGGGCTGCGGCATGGTGGACCCGCAGGTGCTGGAGAACTGCAAGATCGACCCGAAGAAATATTCGGGGTACGCCTTTGGCATGGGCATCGAACGCATCGCCATGCTCCGCTACCGCATCAACGACCTGCGCCTGTTCTCGGAGAACGATATACGTTTCCTCAGCCAGTTCAGGCCGGCACTTTGAACCTTCCGAAAAGAATCGACCAGATCCGGGAAATGCTCGTCAGCGAGCCCGAAGATCCATTTCTCAATTACGCATATGCGCTGGAGCTTGAAAAGGAAACCCGGCTGGCGGATGCTGTCGAGGTACTCGAAAACCTGCTCAAAAAAAATGCGGAGTACCTGGGCGCTTACTACAAGCTGGGAAATCTCTACGAAGCGGCATGTCAAAAACAAAATGCGGCCTGGACATACAAGAAAGGAATGGAGATCGCACGCAAGCAGAATAACATCAAAACATTTTCGGAGCTGAGCGAGGCGCTACTGCAGACCGAAGATTAAGTTTTCTCCACCACCACGGCTGTGCCGTAGGCCAGCACTTCGGTCACCCCGCTCATCACCTCGTTGGCATCGTAGCGGAAGCCGATGATGGCATTGGCTCCCATCTTTTCCGCGTGGTCCACCATGATCTGGAAGGCTTCCACCCGCGTCTTCTCGCAGAGCTCGGTGAACAGGCTGATGTTTCCGCCCACGAGCGTCTGGAAGCTGGCCCCGATCGTTCCGAACACGCTGCGGGAACGGACCGTAATGCCGCGCACCACGCCCAATTGTTTAACGACCCGGTAGCCATCGAGGGCGAATGCAGTAGTGATGTTGCTGGTGTCCATGATCTATTGGATGTTTGAAAGTTTGAGCATGTTGGTTCGTCCCCGCTCTTTCATCGGCATGGAGGCGATGTTGATCACAAGATCATCGTTCCTGACAAGACCCTCCCTCTTCAAAAAGGCTTTGATGTCGTCAATAGTATGATCGGTGCTCTCGTACTTGTTGTAATAATATCCGCGCACGCCCCATACCATGCTCAGCGAGGTAAGCAGCTTTTTGTTATCGGTGAATATAAAAATATTCGCCTTGGGCCGGTGGCTCGAAAGCTTGAAAGCCGTGTAGCCGCTGTTGGTCATGGAGATGATGGCCGACACATCGGCCTGGCGCGCAAGCAGGCAGGCGTTGAAGCAGATGGAATCGGAGATGAAGGTCTGGTTCTGGATGTCGGGCGAGTGCTCGCGGAAGTAGATGCTTCCTTCTTCCTCCACCCGTGCTACGATCTTCTGCATGGCTTCGATCACTTCCACGGGATATTTGCCCACCGAGGTCTCCCCGCTGAGCATCACGGCATCGGCACCGTCCATCACCGCGTTGGCCACATCGTTCACTTCGGCCCGGGTGGGGGAGAAGTTCTCGATCATGCTTTCCATCATCTGCGTGGCGATGATCACGGGCCTGGAGGCGTGGATGCACTTGTTCACGATCATCTTCTGCAGCAGCGGCACCGATTCCATGGGCAGCTCCACGCCCAGGTCGCCCCGCGCCACCATCACGCCATCAGCAATATCGATGATGGCATCGATCTCCTTGATGGCCTCCGGCTTCTCGATCTTGGCGATCACCCGCGCGTGCTTCTTTTTCTTTTTGATGATCTCTTTGAGGTCGGCAATGTCCGTCACGCTGCGTACGAACGAGAGCCCGATCCATTCGATGTCGTTCTCCAGCGCGAAGTCCAGGTCCTTCAGGTCTTTTTTGGTCAGGCAGGGCAGCGAGATATTCGTGTCCGGAAGGTTCACGCCTTTGTTGGAGAAGAGCCCGCCTCCGTGCACCACCTCCGCCTTTACTTCATCCTTTCCGTTGGTCGAAAGCACGCGCAGCAGTATCTTGCCGTCATCGATCAGCACGCTGGCATTCTTTTCAACATCCTTCGGAAATTCCGCGTAGGTGATATACACCCTTTTGTCCGTGCTTGTCGTTTCTTTCGTAGTGATAATGATCTTTTCGCCCGCTTTCAGCACGGTGTCCTTTTTCACGGTGCCGATCCTCAGCTTCGGGCCCTGGAGGTCGGCCAGTATGCCGATGTTCGTATGCTGCTCATGGTTGATCTTGCGGATCATGGAAATGGCGCGTTCGATGTCGGCATACGAGCCGTGGGAGAAATTGATGCGGCAGATATCCACACCGGCCAGGACCATTCGTTCCAGGATGCTTTCCTCCGTGCAGGCCGGTCCCATGGTGGCCACGATCTTGGTCTTATTCCATTTTTGCATCAGGCAAAAAGAAAATGTTGTTTTGATCTCAGCGAGTCGGGCTTCACCTCGTAGGCGGCCAGCACGAAATTTATTTCTTTCAGCAGCCGCATCACCTCCTGCTTTTCCTCATCGGTAACGTTACCCTTTACCATCAGGAAGAAATCCGATTTTTTCTGCTCGGGTGCAAGCATGCCGGTCGCGCATTTGTTTGCAATGATATAAAAATCCGTGAACGTTTCCTCATCGCGGCTGTGATAGGCCGAGAAAAGCATCACGCTCTTCTTCTTTGCCGCAACGGGAATATCTTCGTGGCGCGAGAATTCCCTCCCCAGCCTGTTGCCGATGGCCCAGCACAGGCGGTAATCCTTCTCGTGCGTGGCAATACCGATGAGGATGAAATCGTAGTCGTATTCTATTTCGAGCTTGTGCTTGCGCAAGAGGCAGGCTTTGGCCAAAATTACGCATTAAAAACCGCATCAGATCTCCAGCACGCTGCAGGCGATCTCCGCAGCGATCTGTTCCGCCCTTTTTTTGGAATAATGCTGCCCGCTGCCGAAGGCCTGGTTGTCGATCAGCACTTCCACGAGGAACTGCTTATCCTGCCCGAACCCGATCTCCTGCACCAGGCTGAACCGCAGGCTCTTCTTTTCCTTCTGCGTCCATTCCACCAGCTTGCTTTTGTAGTCGTTCTCTCTCGCCTCCACCTCTTCGATATCAATATGATACTTCACGATCCGGTTGACGATGAATTGGCGGGCACCCTTGAACCCCTTGTCAAGGTACACGGCCCCGATCAGTGCTTCGAAGGCATCGCCATAGATCGACCGGTTCTTCTGGTCCTGCCCGATGTTCTTTTCCAGGAACGCATCGAGCCCGATTTTGTGGGCAAGCTTATTGAGCTCCGCCCGGCTCACGATCTTCGAGCGCATCTTGGTAAGGAACCCTTCATCCTTGTAGGGGAACATATTGAACAGGTATTCCCCGATCACAGCGCCCAGCACGGCATCACCCAGGAACTCGAGGCGCTCGTTGCTGTCCTTCACGCCTTCGCGGATCTCGCGCGCTGCTGAACTGTGCCGGAAGGCCTGCTTGTAAAACTCAATGTTGCCGGGATAGAATCCCAGAATGTATTTAAGCGAGCCGTAGAGCCCGCGGTCCCTGGAGAAGATTCGAAGAAGACCCAAATCTATATATGTTATTCCCCGTCCCTTCGACAAGCCTGGGTTTTGCACGCGGACTTGTCCAAGCAGGCGGGTACTTATGAGCTGTATTCCCTGAAGATCACGGATGCATTGTGCCCGCCAAAGCCGAACGTGTTGCTGAGGGCCGCGCGCACGGTGCGTTTTTGCGCCTTGTTGAACGTGAACTTCAGCCGGTTGTCGAGCTCGGGATCGTCCGTAAAATGATTAATCGTAGGCGGTACGATATTGTTCTGCACGGCCAGCAGCGAAGCAATGGCTTCGATCGCCCCTGCGCCACCGAGCAAATGGCCGGTCATGGATTTAGTGGACGAGATGTTGAGCTTATAGGCATGCTCACCGAACACCTTCAGGATAGCCTTCGTTTCTGCGATATCGCCCAAGGGCGTGGATGTACCGTGCACATTGATATAGTCGATATCACCAGGTTGCATCCCGGCATCTTCGAGCGCATTCTTCATCACGTTCATGGCCCCGAGCCCATCCGGGTGCGGAGCGGTGATGTGGTGTGCATCGGCAGTGAGGCCCCCGCCCGCCATCTCGGCATAGATCTTTGCACCGCGCGCTTTGGCATGCTCAAGTTCTTCGAGCACCAGGCAGCCGCCACCCTCGCCAAGCACAAAGCCGTCACGGTCCTTATCGAAAGGACGTGAAGCAGTTTCCGGAGAGTCGTTGCGCACAGAGAGCGCATGCATCGCATTGAACCCGCCTACACCCGATTCGTTAACGGCCGCTTCTGAGCCGCCTGCAAGAAAAAGATCGGCCTTGCCCAGGCGGATGAAGTTAAAGGCATCGATCAGCGCATTGGTGCCCGAAGCGCAGGCCGAGCAGGTGGTGAAGTTGGGGCCGCGGAAATTGTACAGGATGGAGATATGCCCTGCGCAGATGTCTGCGATCATTTTAGGGATGAAAAAGGGGTTGAAGCGCGGGGTGCCATCGCCCCTGGCGAAGTTCGCTACCTCATCGTGGAATGTTTCCAGCCCGCCAATGCCCGATCCCCAGATCACCCCGCAGCGATCAGGGTTTATTTTCTCTTTGTCCAGTCCTGAATCGGCAAAGGCCTGCTGGGCCGATACGATGCCATAGTGCGAATAGGCATCCAGCTTGCGGGCCTCTTTGCGGTCGAAATGGTCCTCGGGTTTAAAGTTCTTTACCTCGCAGGCGAACTGCGTTTTGAACTTGGTGGGATCAAACCGGGTAATGCGGGCCGCCCCGCTCACTCCGTTAATAAGACCGTTCCAGTAATCGGATACAGTGTTGCCTAACGGGGTAACGGCACCTAAGCCCGTAACGACTACCCGTTTTAACTGCATTAAGAAAGAAAATTATTTCTTCGCGTTGGATTCGATGTAAGCGATGGCTTCTCCAACCGTGCTGATCTTTTCTGCCTGGTCGTCAGGAATTGCAATGTTGAACTCCTTTTCGAACTCCATGATAAGCTCAACGGTGTCGAGAGAATCGGCACCCAAGTCGTTGGTGAAGCTGGCCTGCGGTGTAACTTCCTTCTCATCCACGCCAAGCTTGTCAACAATGATTGCTTTAACTTTTGAAGCTGTATCTGACATTTTTATGGGTTTTTGAATTTGTGAGTGCAAAGATATATTTCTTACCGGAATACAAAAAAATAATTCTGCCCGGGCAAAAAATCAGCATTTTGGGCCCGCAATGCCGGATTTAACGCATATTTGCGCTCGAAAAAGGTGAGCGTGAATGCGATCGCGATCGGGTTTGATCAGACCATTTGCGATCTATCCCCGCTCCCCTTCACGATCACATTCACGTGCTTAAGAACATCGCCATATTCGCTTCGGGTGAAGGAACCAATGCATTGAACCTCATCCGCTACTTTAAAAATTCAGAAAAAGTAAAGGTAGCCCTGCTCGTGTGCAATAATCCCGGGGCGCCTGTTCTTCAAAAAACGGCCGGGGAGAATGTCCCGGTCATGATCCTCGACCGCAAAGAGTTCTTTGCTTCTGAGGAACTGACCAAATTTCTTCAAAAAGAGAAGATCGACCTGCTTGTGCTGGCTGGTTTTCTATGGTTGCTCCCCGAGGGGCTGATCCGGGCCTTTCCTAAAAAGATCGTGAACATCCATCCCGCGCTGCTTCCCCAATACGGGGGCAAGGGTATGTATGGCAGGCGTGTGCACGAGTCTGTCCTTATTAATAAGGAAGCCCGCAGCGGGATAACGATACATTATGTGAACGAGGTTTTTGACGCGGGGGAGATCATTTTCCAGGAAAAGATCCATGTTGCGCTTGGTGAAACGCCCGGGTCTCTTGCCCAGCGTGTACAAGCGCTCGAGCATGAGCATTACCCACGTGTGATTGAAAGGCTCCTGACTTAGCAGCGGTCAGATCCCTGCCAATGCCTGTTCAATATCTCCGATAATGTCGATGATGTTCTCCAATCCCACCGAAACGCGCACCAGCCCCTGCGTGATGCCGACCGCCTGCCGTTCTTCCTCCGTGAGCCGCGCATGCGTGCTCGATGCCGGGTGCGTGGCGATGGTGCGCGTGTCGCCCAGGTTGGCGGTGAGCTTGAACATTTTTAAGGAGTCCATGAATTTCACGGCATTATTCTGTCCTCCCTTCACTTCGAAGGTGATGATGCCCCCACCGGATTTCATTTGTTTTTTGGCGATGTCGTATTGCGGGTGCGAGAGCAGGCCGGGATACTTCACGTTCTGAACCTTCGGGTGGTGATAGAGCACGTTGGCAAGCTTCAGCGCATTTTCACAATGCTTATCCATCCTTACGGGAAGTGTTTCGAGACTTTTGGAAAGCACCCACGCGTTGAACGGGGAAAGAGCAGGCCCCGTGGCACGGCAGAACAAGTAGATCTCTTTGATCAGCTCTTTTTTCCCCACGACCACACCGCCCATCACGCGCCCCTGCCCGTCAATATACTTCGTGGCCGAATGTGTAACAAGGTCAGCACCGTATTCGATCGGTTTTTGCAGGCAAGGTGTCGCAAAGCAATTGTCCACGTTCAGCAGGACCCCGTGCTTTTTGCAGATGCTTCCCAGCAATGCCAGGTCGATGATCTCGAGTCCCGGGTTGCTGGGGGTTTCCACGAAGATCATGCGCGTGTTCTTCCGGATGTTCTTTTCGATCTCTTCGGGCCGGGTAATGTCGAAGTACGAATGCTCGATGTTCCACTTGGGGAAGAACCTGGTGAGCACGGTGTGCGTGGCCCCGAAGATCTGGCGGCCGCACAGGATGTGATCACCGCTCTTGAGCAATGCCATCATGCTGGCAAAAATAGCAGCCATGCCCGATGCCGTGGCGTAACCCGCCTCAGCTCCTTCGAGCAGGCACATTTTTTTCACGAACTCATCCACGTTGGGATTGGAGAACCGGGAATAGATGTTCGCTTCCTTTTCATCTGCGAATGCTGCACGCATATCCTCAGAAGAATCGAAAACGAAGCTCGAGGTCAGGTAGACCGGAACGGAATGTTCCATGTTCTCCGTGGTGGGAACCTGCGTTCGTATGGCATCGGTCTCAAATTTCTTTTCCATGCGCTTATTCGTTCACATGCATTTCATAGGTGATGGATGCGCCCGCTTTCCCGAGCGTTGCGGCAACGGAACAATATTTCTTCATGGAAAGCTCGGCCGCGCGTTCCGCTTTCGCCTGGTCGATCTTTCCTTTCAGGAAGAACCTCACGTGGGCTATTTTCCAGAGCGAAGGTTCTGTGCCGGTCTCGCGTTCGCCATCGATCTCGATGCGGAAATCATCGATCGTTTGTTTTTGCTTCTTCAGGATGAGTATGATATCGATGGCCGAGCAGGCTCCCATGGCGCCCAACAGGCTCTGCATCGGGCGGAACCCTTTGTTCTCACCTCCTTCCTCGCGCGTGCTGTCGAAATTTATGGTCGCATCGTCCTCGTTCGTGGCCTCGAAATGAAACGCATTGTTCTTTCTTTGCAGGGTAACCTTCATTGTGAGATCCGGATTTGCATCAAAGATAGGTAAGTTTAATAATTAGTAGTTTTGCGCGCAGTGAGCAAAAAAAAATTCACATACACGAATATATTTGAGCTTGAAAGCGGAAAAACACTCCCCGGCTTGGAGGTTGCATATCATACGCATGGAAGTTTGAATGAAAAAAAAGATAATGTGATCTGGATCTGCCACGCGCTCACTGCCAGCTCTGATGCGGCCGATTGGTGGAGCGGGCTGGTGGGGGAAGGGAAGGTATTTGATACGAAAAAATATTTTATTGTTTGCGCCAATATCCTGGGTTCCTGCTACGGCACCTCGGGGCCGCTTTCCCAAGATACAGGCACCGGCAAAAAGCATTTCTCGCATTTCCCGCTGGTCACCATCCGCGACATGGTGAACGCGCATATCGTTTTGAAAGAACACCTTGGCATCGACAAGATCCACATTGGCGCGGGAGGTTCCATGGGCGCCTACCAGGTGATGGAATGGGCCATTGCCGATCCCTCTCTTTTTCAAAACCTGGTTCTCACCACTACTTCCGCAAAAGAAACGGCCTGGGGCATCGCCATCCACACGGCACAGCGCCTGGCCATTGAAGCGGATCCCACCTGGAAGGATGATTCCGAAAAGGCAGGCCAGAAAGGACTGAAGGCCGCGCGCGCCATCGGTATGCTCACGTACCGCAACTACGAAACGTTCGTGCGCACGCAGAACGATGAGGACCACAACAAGACCGACAATTTTAAGGCCTCTTCGTACATCCACCACCAGGGCGACAAGCTGGTGAACCGTTTCAATGCGCAGTCCTATTGGCTCCTTACCAAAGCCATGGACAGCCACAATGTGGGCCGGGGAAGAAAAAGCATAGCGGACGCACTCGGGAAGATAAAAGCAAGAACACTGGTTGTGGGCATCTCCAGCGACATACTCTGCCCCGTTGCCGAGCAGAAGCTCCTGGCCAAACACATACCCGGAGCTGTATATAAGGAGATCGATTCTCCTTTCGGACATGACGGGTTCCTGGTAGAATGGGAAAAGCTCTCAGCCCATACCCATGATTTTCTGCGCTGACTGCACAGCAAAAGAAAAATTTGGAGAATCAGATAATTCTTCCATATCTTTGTGCCCACAATGAACAAGACCTCAAATAAATCTTATGCCATCTGCAGCACCTGCTGCATGATGTGTATTTGATTTGCGGAAGGTCCTGTCATAGAAAAACATTCGTCACGGGGCTTTCCAAAGGAGAGCCCCGATTTTTTTGTAATAATTGCAATTGAATGAAAACTTTGAACTACAAACCGGAAACTTTAAGCTGCATGATGTGCATGTGCTGCTGCTGTATGTACGATACAGAACGGGAGGACCTTGCCGCCATGTGTAGTTGATAGTTTTTCATGGTGATGACAAAAGCCCTTCCGGACAAGCCGCGAAGGGCTTTTTATTTGCCTCACCCCTTACTCCCTCTTCTGTGGGAGAGGGAGTAAAAGAAGAAAAGAACAAAAAATCAAACACATACAATGCAAAGCTTCAGAACAGAATTGGAGAACCCGGTGGTCGGGCACGAGATACTTGATCTTGAAAAGAAGATATACGCGTATCGTAACGGCCATATCCCGGAAGAAAAATTCCGTTCGCTGCGACTGGTGCGTGGCGTATACGGACAACGCCAGAAGGGCGTGCAGATGGTCCGCATCAAGCTGCCCTTCGGCAGGCTCACGGTAAAGCAGCTGAACCGCATCGCGGATATTTCGGACGAGTACTCGAACGGCAACCTGCACCTCACCACGCGGCAGGACATCCAGGTGCACTTTGTTTCGCTCGAACGTACGCCCGAGTTGTGGGCGAAGCTGGCCGAGGATGATGTGACCCTGCGCGAAGCGTGCGGGAACACGGTCCGGAACGTCACCGCCTCTGAGATCGCGGGCATCGACCCGAAAGAACCGTTCGACATTACGCCTTATGCCCACGAGTTGTCAAAATATTTTCTCCGCCAGCCGTTCGACCAGGACCTGCCGCGCAAGGTAAAGATCGCGTTCTCGTCCAACGATGAGGATAACGCGCTGACGTTCATTCACGACATCGGGTTCATTCCGAAAACGAGGATAGAGAAAGGGAATATAGTGCGCGGCTTTAAAGCAGTGGTGGGCGGAGGCCTGGGTGCCCAGCCGTTCGTGGCGCAAACCGCGTTCGAGTTCCTGCCGGAAGACCAGGTGATACCCTTTGCCGAAGCGGTGGTGCGCGTGTTCGACCGGTATGGCGAACGGGCGAACCGTCACAAGGCCCGCCTGAAATACCTGCTTGCAAAGACCGGCCTCCGGGAATTTTTACGGCTGGTCAACGAAGAAAGAGCCGCGCTCAAATCAAAATCTTTCCCGGTCGACCGGAACGCGCTGCGTATTGTGCTTCCCGAACGCGAGCGGAACTTTACCACGTTTAAAGTGTCGGGAAATAAGAAGTACCGCGAGTGGCTCGGCACCAATGTATTCGAGCAGAAGCAGCAGGGATATTTCGGGGTGTACGTGAAGGTCTTGCTGGGAAATATCTCTTCCGGAAAAGCGAGGAAGCTTGGAGCAGTCGTAAACAATTACGCGGCCGATGACATCCGGGTCACCATCTCGCAGAACCTGCTGCTTCGTTTCGTGCCGCAGGAGGCGCTGCCGGCCTTGTTCCGCGAGCTGGATGCCATCGGACTGGCGGAGACCGGTCACGGAAGCATTGCGGATATCACGGCCTGCCCCGGCACCGATACCTGCAACCTCGGCATCTCAAACTCCACCGGCATTGCAAAAGAGCTGGAGCGCGTGATAAGGGAAGATTACCCCGGGCTGGTCTACGAAAAGAACATCAGCATCAAGATCAGCGGGTGCATGAACTCGTGCGGTCAGCACGGCATTGCCCAGATCGGTTTCCACGGAAGCTCACTGAAGGTCGGCCGTGCCGTGCTTCCGGCCCTGCAGGTGCTGCTGGGAGGTGGCGCGGAGGGAAACGGCACGGGCCGGATCGCGGAGAAAGTGATCAAGGTGCCGAGCAAGCGCGGGCCGGCCGTGCTGCGCACGCTGCTCGATGACTACGGGCTCAATGCCTATGACTTTGAATCGTTCAATGACTACTACGACCGCAAAGGCAATTTTTATTTCTACAGCCTGCTGAAGATCCATGCGAACGAATCGAACATCAAGTATAACGAGCTGATCGATTGGGAGCAGGACGAAAAGTTCAAAACGGCCATTGGCGTTGGCGAGTGCGCGGGGGTACAGATCGACCTGGTGGCTACCTTGCTCTTCGAAGCGGAGGAAAAGGTGCAGTGGGCAGAAGAAAGCCTGACCCGAAATGCGTATGCCGATGCGATCTACCACAGCTATGCGGCTTTTATTCATGCCGCCAAGGCACTGCTGGCCGACCGGCAGGTCCACGCTGGCTCGCAGATCGGGATCCTGAACGAGTTCGACAGCCACTTCCCCGGCCTGTATGGAAGCTTCAAAGAGCGCGTGCTTAGGATAAACAAGAATGAGCCGACAAAAGATTTTGCATTTGATTATTTCATTGACGCAAAAAATTTCGTTGGAACGGTCAAGGAATACAGGAATGAAAAAGTCAAATCAATTTAAAAATAACACTATGGAGATCATTGCCCAAACATTTAGAAAGGTCTTTCACGTATTGACCTTCCTGCTGCGGCCTGCAGAGCAGGAGGAGATATTTTACAATTATCATTCGCGCAGAAGAATTGCCCTGAAAAAATGAGGAAGAACTTTTACATATCGATTGTGTTCGAATATTGTTGTTGCGGCCATTCCTGTCGAATGGGAGAATGCATATCCAACTTCAAATAACAATCAACAATTAAAAACACCAAGAAAATGAAAACACTAAATAAAATTCAACCCAGGCTTACCCTGGTCGGAGCAGGCCCGGGCGATCCCGATCTCATCTCGGTAAAAGGGGTTACAGCGCTCGGAAAGGCGGACGTGGTGCTCTACGATGCGCTGGTCAATACCGAGCTGTTGAAGTACGCACCCGTGCACGCCCCGAAGATCTTTGTGGGCAAGCGCAAGGGAAAACATGAATATTCGCAGGAGCAGATCAACGCGCTGATCGTGGACCTGGCCTTTACTTACGGTAACGTGGTTCGCCTGAAAGGAGGAGACCCGTTCGTATTCGGCAGGGGCTCCGAAGAGATCGGGTATGCCGATGCATTTAACATCGAGAGCGAGATCGTGCCCGGCATCTCCAGCTCGATCGGGGTTCCCGGCCTGCAGGGCATCCCGGTAACGCACCGGGGCGACAGCGAAAGCTTCTGGGTGATCACCGGCACCACCTCATCGGGCAAGATCTCCGGTGACGTGAAGCGCGCGGCCCGGACCGATGCAACGGTTGTGATCCTCATGGGAGTGAGCAGGCTCCGCGAGATCGCGGAGATCTTCAAGGCGGAGAACAAGCACGATGTGCCGGTGGCGATCATCCAGAACGGGTCGCTGCATAACGAGAACCTGGCACTCGGCACCGTGGAAACGATCGTTGACATTGCGCGCGAAGAGCGGATCGGTTCTCCTGCCGTGATCGTGATCGGGAAAGTGGTGCGGCATCATAAGCAGCTTTCGTCATTTGCGTTTGAAAGAAGTTTCACATTAAACTGAATTCTGCCAATGAACAACCTGTTCCCTATTTTCGTCAAGCTCGAGAACCTGCAGCTGCTCATTGTGGGCGGAGGCGCCATTGGCCTTGAGAAGATATCGGCCGTAGTGAAGAACAGCCCGGGCACCGACATAACGCTCGTGGCCCGGGATGTTCTGCCTGCGATCGAACAACTGGCCCTCGGGCACCCGAACATCAAGATCAAAAGGCGGGAGTTCTTCCCGGGCGACCTGCTGCACGCAAACCTGGTGATCGCGGCCACGGGCGAACGAAAGCTGAACGAGCAGATCGTGACCGAAGCGCGCAAGCTGAACGTGCTGGCAAATATTGCGGATACGCCCGACCTCTGCGACTTTTACCTCGGATCCATCGTGCAGAAAGGAGACCTGAAGATCGCCATCTCCACCAACGGCAAATCGCCCACGCTGGCCAGGCGCCTGCGCGAATATTTCGAGGAGAACCTGCCCGATGTGCAGGACCTGCTCAACAACCTGAACCTTTTCCGCAGCAAGCTCAAGGGGGATTTTACCCACAAGGTCAAAACGCTCAATGAACTCACATCGTCTCTTCTCAAAAATTAAAAGACCTTTACGGGTTGTTTGGCCCAGCGGTCCGGACAAGGATCGTGAAGAGAATACTATGAGCATTGACGAACTGAATGAAAAATACAAACCGCTGACACCTGAGCAGCGGATCGCAGAAGCATACAAAGACTTCCGGAAGGTGCTGTTCACATCTTCCTTCGGCACCAGTGCGGTCTTTCTCATTCACTTGTTCCACCGCGCAAAGCCGGATGAGACGGTTTATTTTCTCGACACCACCTACCACTTCTCGGAAACGCTGGAATACAAGGAAAAGCTTACGCAGCTTTATAACCTGAAGGTGGTGGATGTGCTTCCCGAAGACTGGAAGAACAAGTTCACACGCGATGACCAGACCTGGCACAAGGACCCGGACCTGTGCTGCTCCATCAACAAAGTGGAACCAATGGAACGAATAAAAACAGGGATGGAGATCTGGGTCAGCGGGCTGATGGCGTTTCAGAACGCGCATCGCGGCAGCCTGAACATATTCGAAAAGAAGAAAGACATTATCAAGTTCTATCCGGTGATCGATGTGAGCGAAGAGGAACTGAAAAATTACCTCGAGACACACCAGCTGCCGGTACACCCGCTCAAGCCGCTGGGCTACAATTCGGTTGGATGCGTGCATTGCACCAGCAAAGGCAAGGGGCGCGAAGGCCGATGGAGCAGCAGATCCAAGACCGAGTGTGGATTACATTTGTAAATTTGCATTCCTTTATTAATAATGAGCGACAAAAAAATATCCATAGGGCTCTTCGGCTTCGGCTGCGTGGGGCAAGGTTTGTATGACGTGCTGAACCATTCGCAGGGCCTGAAGGCCAGCATTGATAAGATCTGCGTAAAGCACAAGGATAAGAAACGGAGCATCGACCTGAACTATTTTACCTACGAGAAGAATGACATCCTGAAGAAGAAGAGCTACGATGTGATCGTGGAACTCATCGACAATTCGGAGGATGCATTCCAGATCGTGAGCGAGGCCATGAAGAACAGGGTGAACGTAGTATCCGCAAACAAGAAGATGCTGGCCGAACATTTCGAGGAGCTCTACCGGCTGCAGGAAGAGAACGGGGTATCGCTGATCTACGAGGGGAGCGCAGGCGGAAGCATACCGATCATCCGTAACCTGGAGGAGTATTACGATAACGAGCTGCTTACCAGCGTGCGCGGCATCCTGAACGGCACCTGCAACTACATTCTCACCCGGATGGAAATGGAGCATAAGGATTACGGTGAGATATTGAAAGATGCGCAGGCGAACGGCTTTGCCGAAAGCGATCCCTGGCTGGACGTAGCAGGATTCGATACCAAGTTCAAGACCCTGCTGCTCACCGTTCATGCGTTCGGCCTCATCCTCAAACCGGACCAGATCTTCAACACGGGCATACAGAATGTTTCATTCGATGATATACTTTATGCCAGGGAGAAAGGCCTACGGATAAAAATGCTCGGGATCTCCCAGAAAGTAGGAGAGAAATACCGGGCCTATGCGCTTCCGCATTTTGTGGGCAGGGACACCGATCTCTACAATATCCTGTACGAGTACAACGCGGTGGAAGTGGAAGGCGCGTTCTCCTGCAAGCAGACCATTGCGGGCAAAGGGGCGGGAAGCCATCCCACCGGCAGCGCAGTGCTCTCCGACATTTCGGCACTTACCTACAATTATAAATACGCTTATAAAAAGTTAAAGAACATCCGCGCCAAGCTGAACGGCAGCTCCAATACAAAGGACCTCATCGATACGAACTTCGACCTTAAGCTCTATATCCGCTACCAGGATAAATCGGAGCTGAAGGACCTGGATATTGTTTCGGTTGAAGAAGAATACCGTTCCGTACGAACCAATTACATCATCGCCCGCGTGAAGTTCGACTCGCTCTTCAACCTATACAACAAAAGAGAGAATCGACTTTTCATCTGCGTGATCTGAAAATTTCAGACCTTTAGTCCGTGTTGCGCAAAGCATCGGGGATACTGGCTTTTCTGAACGGCATAGGCTTGCTTTTTCTTTCCGGCTATCTTTTCGTGGAACAGAAGCACGACAGTTTCTCATGGCAGATCTTTCTTTTTATAGGAGGCTTTGCGCTTGTTGGCCTTAACACGCTTCTCTTCATCTTAAAGACATTTAACAGGCGGTTCGATTCCATTGAGCCTGACATGCTGGATTCCATCATTGATTTTGAATCGGACGGGAAGAACAGGAGCTATTTCGGGTGGTTTGAAAAGATAACCGGGTGGACCATGCTGGCCGGATCGGCTGCACTGCTCGCGCTCCTGAGCTACAGCGTCCTGATGGGATTCGCCTTCCGGATGCATCATTTGCGCAAGGACGACCTGCTGATACTCGGTTTTTTCCTGGGCGCTGCTTCTTCCGTGGTTTACGGAACGCGAACCTTCTTCTGGAAAAATTAGAACTATATATATGACAAAGATCTCCGGCATCATCTGCATTCTTCTCGGCTTCTGGCTTTTCTACCTTGCTTCCGAAATGTACAGCAATTATATGACGGCATCCATGCTGCTCTGGATGTCTGTGACCATTTTATCCGGGCTGGCCATGGTAGCGTTCACTGTCGGAACATTTAACAAGAGCTATTCTTCTTTTTCTCCCGAGGAGAACAAGGACATCATTGATTTTGACCTCGAGGGAAAGGAACAGGAAAGACCAAGACCTGCGGGCTTCATCATCGTCACCGGGTGGCTTACCCTCATTGCATCCGGCCTCATCATAGCCGGCATGGTCTACGCCCTGGTTTTTCTCGGTCTTGGCGGATGGATGGGAACAAAAGATACGTTGATGGCAGGAGGCATGTTCCTCGGCTCGGCCGGGTCCATACATTACGTGATCCGGAAGATCATGTGGAAGAGGTAAGTGCTCTGTTCTGAAATCAATTCCTAATAATGTTTTAACTTTACGACCCTTTTAAGGGTCGCGTGGCCGAGCGGTTAGGCAGAGGTCTGCAAAACCTCGTACAGCGGTTCAAATCCGCTCGCGACCTCACCAGGTCCCTCATGCATGGCGTGGGGGTTTGTTTTTTAACTGTCCTTATTCGGAGATCACTACGCTGGTGCTTTCTACGATCCCGTTGATGGGTGGATCCAGCTTGGTAACCTTTACCTCGGCCGTTGTAACCTGCGGAAATCTTTTGCGCAGGTGGTCGTAGATCCTTTTGGCTGCATGTTCGATCAGCTTCGAACGAACGGCCATTTCTTCCTTCACGATCTCGTAGACCTTTACATAGTCGATCGTATCGTGGAGCTTATCCGATGCGGCAGCTTTTTTCAGGTCGGCCTCGAGCGTAACATCCACAACGAACGTGCGTCCCACCTTGCCTTCCTCGTCCATGCAGCCGTGGTAGCCGTATAGCTTAATGCCCTGTACCAATATCTTTGCCATCAGCCGATCTTTTTTAAAGCGGTTTCAAGCCGGGTAACCACTTCTTCTTTCCCGAGCAGGGCCGTGATCTCGAAAAGTGCCGGCCCGCCCGCAGCCCCGCTGATGCACACCCGGTAAAGCTGCATCACTTCTCCCGTCTTGACGCCTGTTCGTTCACAGGTCTGCTTGAATACATTTTCCGTTACTGCCGCGTTGAATTCCGTGCCGGCCTTAAAAACGTTTGCCAGCTCTGCCACAAAGCTGCACGTTTTTTCGTTCCACCGCTTCTTTATCACATCAACATCATACGCTTCAGGTGCTGTAAAGAAATAACTGCCAAGGCCCCAGAACTCGTTCAAAAAAGTTGCTTTCTCCTTGATGAGCGCGCAAACTTTTTTCACATAGCCAAAGTCTGCATTCTTCACCCGGCTTTCTGCTGCCTGGAATTCTTTTGCGAGCTCCTCGTCCGATCTCGTGCGCAGGTAATGCTGGTTGAACCATTTTGTTTTTTCCGGGTCGAACTTGGCCCCGTGCTTGCTCACGCGCTCAAGCGAGAACTGGTCGATCATCTCCTGCAGCGAGAAGATCTCCTGGTTCCCGCTCGGGTGCCAGCCCAGCAGCAGCAGCATGTTTACAAACGCCTCGGGGAAATATCCTTTTTCGCGGTAGCCGGAAGAGATCTCTTTCGAGTTCGGGTCGGTCCATTGCAAGGGGAACACCGGGAATCCCAGCCGGTCGCCATCGCGTTTGGAAAGCTTTCCGTTTCCATCCGGCCGAAGCAGCAACGGCAGGTGTGCGAACTGCGGCATCACGCTTTCCCAACCGAGATACCGGTACAGGAGAACGTGCAAAGGCGCTGATGGCAGCCATTCTTCCCCGCGTATCACGTGCGAGATCTTCATAAGATAATCATCCACCACGTTGGCGAGATGATAGGTAGGCATCCCGTCCGCTTTCAGCAGCACCTTGTCGTCCATCTGCGAGGTATGCACCACCACCCACCCGCGGATGATGTCGTTCAGCCGCACTTCCTCCGCGCGGGGTATCTTGATCCGGATCACGTAATTTTCTCCTGCTGCTATTCTTTTCTTCGTTTCATCCTCCGGCAGCACCAGCGAGTTCTTCATGCCCTGCCGCGTGATGGCATTGTAAGCGAAGCTTCCGCCAGCCGCTTCCATCCGTTTCCTGGCCTCATCCAGCTCGGCAGGCGTATCAAAAGCATAATACGCATGACCGTTCTTCACCAATTGCTCCGCATACTGGCGGTACATGGGCTTGCGCTCGCTCTGGCGGTAGGACTTGTGCGGCCCGTCACCGAAACCGACTCCTTCGCTGGGTGGTATCCCGCACCATTTCAGTGATTCGATGATGTAATCCTCGGCACCCTGCACAAAACGCTCCTGGTCGGTGTCCTCGATGCGCAGGATGAAATCACCGTTGTGCTTTTTGGCGAAGAGGTAATTATACAAAGCCGTACGCACCCCGCCCATGTGGAGCGGGCCGGTGGGGCTGGGAGCAAAGCGTACGCGTACTTTCTTTTCCATGACGGAGCGCAAAGATAAAAATCATTGAAGTTGCAGGATCATCCACACCGAGCAGCCCTTGTGCCGGGTGTCGCCCAGCGGCTGCGGGATGTCCGTGAACCCTGAATTCCTGTAGAGCGCGATCGCGGCCTTCATCTGCGGGAGGCTCTCGAGATAAACTTTTTCGTAGCCGAATTCTTTTGCTTTGGCCAGGCACATCTCCATGAGCTTTTTACCGATCCCTTTCCCGCGGGTTTCCGGGGTAAGGAACATGCGCTGCAGCTCGCAGATGTTCTCTGCCGAGCCGTCCAGCTGCTTCACACCGGAGCCGCCTACGATCGTTCCATCCAGCAGGGCCACATAAAAGGCTGCGCGCGGCTGCCGGTAATTCTCGTACATCGTGTTCAGCGAAGGGTCGCCCAGCACGGTGGTCTTCGGGTTCGCCCCGAACTCGGTCATGGCTGCCTTCACGATGGCCGCAATGGCGCTGTTGTCTTCCGGAAGTATTTCCCTGAACTGTAGCATATAGTTGCTAAATTTACGAGTAAAAATTTCACCTTTTGCAGGAATTTCCCGCACCGCTGCTGGCCTCGCTCCAGGGCCTCGAAGGATTTGACAAGGACCCCTTCCTGAAGGCGCACAGCGACAGCAGTGTTATTTCGGTCCGCGTGAACCCGCGGAAAAGTATTTCCGTGTTCGATGGATGTAAAAAAGTGCCCTGGTGCACGAATGGTTTTTACCTCGACAACAGGCCCGATTTCACGGCCGATCCCTTGTTCCATGCCGGGTGCTACTATGTGCAGGACGCTTCCTCGATGTTCCTGGAACATGCGCTTCGGAATGCAATTGACCTGGGTTCTGCCCTGAAGGTGCTGGACCTTTGCGCGGCCCCGGGCGGCAAAAGCACGCTTCTCGCTTCGCTCATTTCAGACAACAGCATACTGGTGTCCAACGAAGTGATCAAAACACGGGTGAGTGTGCTGGAAGAGAACCTGGTGAAATGGGGATGCAAAAATGTTTTTCTGACCTCCAATGACCCGAAAGATCTTTCCAGGCTGGAAAGCTATTTCGATGTACTGGTTGTGGATGCTCCCTGCTCCGGGTCTGGACTTTTCAGGAAGGACCCGGGCGCAATTGACGAATGGAGCGAAAAAAATGTAACGCTCTGCTCGCAGCGCCAGCAGCGCATACTGGCCGATGCACTGCCTGCGTTAAAAGGTAATGGCGTGCTCATCTATTCGACCTGCTCGTACTCTGTCCAGGAGAACGAAGCGGTTGCCGATTGGCTTGCTGAAGAATTTGACCTGGAGACGGTCCGCATCCCGGTCGAAAAGGATTGGGGCGTTGTGGAAACGTGCTCGGAAAGGAAATGCTTCGGGTACCGGTTTTTCCCTGATAAGGCACGGGGAGAAGGTTTTTACCTCAGTGTTTTCAGGAAAAAAAATTCCCAGGGCTGTCACACCGGCAGAAAACAGGAGAATATAAAGGAAGCGAGTGCCGGTGAGCACAAGGTTATACAGAAATGGGTAAGAAACCCGGAAGAATATTTTTTTGTAAAAGATAATAAGGATGAGATCATAGCCGTGAACAAGGGCCAGAAAGATGCGCTTGCCGCCTTCAAAAGCATGCTGAACCTGAAAAAATCAGGGGTGCGGATCGGGAAAATCAGGAAAGATGAGCTTGTTCCGGATCATGAGCTGGCTATGAGCGGTCTTGTGCCAGGGGGCATCGTTCAATGCGATTTGGACAGGGCCTCTGCGTTAAAATATTTGAAAAAAGAAAATCTGTCACTGGCTGGTTTTCCCAGGGGATGGCTGCTTTTGTTCTATGAGAACATGCCGCTTGGCTGGGCGAAGAACCTGGGGAACAGGATCAATAATTATTACCCGAAGAATTGGAGGATACTCAAGGCCATGGAAGCATGATCAATATTCCGTCCCTGACGGGACTTACCACCACGCTTGACAAAATTTTTCTGCTGTAGGCAGAAAATACCGGTAGGTAATTAAAAATATAAGTGAAGCAAGTCCCGTAGGGACGAAACAGATCACTCGATCGTTATTTCGTCAATGAAAATGTAGGCATCACCACCCGCACCGGGATGCCAGGCGGGCAGCTTACCATAGTTATGGGCTCGAACCTTCACATACCTTGCCTTAACGGGCTGCTGAATAACGGAGAAAAAATCTTTTACCTGTGTGTTCTCATCCGAATCCGGCACGATGTTATCAACTGCAGCAGCGGGAATAAATGTCTTCCCGTCTGTTGAAACGAAGTATTCTACTTTTTTAGGCATCAGTATCCACGAACGCTCATCCTGCAGGTAACCCGATGAAATTTTGGAAATATTTTTCTCCGACTTCAGATCGATCACGCATTCAAAATCCTGGCCCTGGTAGCCCTGCCACCCGCCCTTGCGCCAGTTCCTGGGGCCACGAAGCCCGTCAATGATCCCATCGTCCCCATCGGCCGAGTACTGCGGGTCGTATCTTGAATTCAGCTTTACAGACCAGTTGTTCGGGCGCTTGAAAAAATTGGCCGAAATGGTTTTGCTTTTCACGGAGTCGTTCAGCACATAAGCAAAAATGGTTTTGGATGTATTGATGTAGAATGGCCTGGTATAGGTCTGGAACACCATATCTGACTGCGAAGGTGCCAGTGTGGAATAGTAAATCTTTGACCCGGCCCGTGCTTTTATTTTTATTGGCAGGCTGTCCGTAAATACTTTTGATGAGGCTTCTACTAGAGGGGCTGGAGTGATAACCCGGTACGAAGGAGCGTTCTCAAAAAGCGAAACGATATCGCCTTCTTTTTTCCTGTCATTTTTCGAAAGCTGGAAAACAATTTTGATCGCGTTTTCGTTCGCATTTGCTGAAAGTGTCTCCGAGCCCCCGTCTTCAAAATGGATTATTACCTTTCCGAAAGCGGGAGTGGTTGGCTGAAAGAATTTTTCACCGGGGCAAACCTGGTAAATTCCCATCGAGCTCATCACATACCAGGCGCTCATCTGGCCGCAGTCTTCGTTTCCGATCAGGCCATCCGGCCCTGTCTTGTAAAAGCTGTTGAGGATCTGGGCCACCCGCTGGCGGGTCTTCTCCGGCTTCCCGATGTAATTATAAAGATACGCCATGTGATGGCTGGGTTCGTTGCCATGCGCATACTGGCCGATAAGCCCGGAAATATCCGGCTGCTCTCTCCCGGTAGTTTGACTGCCGGTGGTGAACAATTCGTCCAGCTTCTTTTCAAACTTTTCCTTTCCGCCCATCTCTTCGATCAGGCCATAAACATCCTGCGGCACAAAAAAAGTGTACTGCCAGGAATTCCCTTCCGTGAAATTGTTGTCTACGCGCTTCGGGTCGAAATTTTTCTGCCAACCACCGTTGCTGCGCGGCTGCATGAATCCGGTCTCCGGGTTGAACACGTTCTTCCACGACTGGGCCCGGACCATGTATTCCTTATATATGCTGTCCTTGCCTATGGCTTTTGCGAATTGGGCAATGCACCAGTCGTCATAAGAGTATTCCAGCGTTTTTGAAACGTTCTCGCCATCATCTCCCTCTTCCAAAAATCCTTTTTGCTTGTAAGCTTCCAACCCGCGGTAATTCTTCAGGTTGCTCATGGCAAGCATGGCCTTCATAGCAAGATCCGCATCAAAATCCTTTATTCCTTTTATATAGGCATCCGCGATCACACTTACGGCATGGTAACCGATCATGCAATCGGTTTCGTTGGAGGAAAGCTCCCACACCGGCAGCCGCCCGGTCTGCTTGTACATTTCGAGGAATGTTTTGATAAAATCAAGCGTACGCTTCTTGTCGATTATGGTCAGCAGCGGGTGCAAGGCACGGAACGTATCCCAAAGGGAGAACACCGTGTAATAGTTGAAACCGTTGGCCGTATATATCTTGTTGTCCATACCGCGGTACCTTCCGTCCGCATCGCTGGCGAGGCTGGGGTGGATCATGCAATGGTAAAGGGCGGTGTAGAATATCTTCATCTTATCCTTGCTGTCGCTGGTCACCTCTATTTTGGAAAGCGCTTTGTTCCACATTGCTTCAGCATCTTTTCTGACCTTATCGAAATCCCAGCCGGGTAGTTCGGCCTCCATGTTTTTTTTCGCACCATCATAATCAACAGATGATAAGGAAATTTTTATCAAAATGCTTTCCCCCTTTTTTACATTGAACCCAAAGCAAGCTTTTAACCGGGTTCCTTTCAGCTCTTTGACAGTACTGTTCGGGTATTCTACCAGCGTATCGACAGGTTCCGCATGCAATTTTTTCCCAAATGATCGGGAGAACGCGATTCTGGAATAGACGCACTGGTTTCCCGCCCAAGCCCGGCTTCTTCGCAAAACATCCACGGTCGAGTCATTTACTATCCGTATAATCCCTTCAAGCAACTTGTCGCGATGTGTAAGGTCCAGAATAAAATTCATCTCCCCTTCTTTATTGAATGTGTATTTATGAAATCCCACTCTTGGTGTAGTGGTCAGCTCAACATCGATGTTGTCATCATCTAACTTCACCGCATAAGATCCTGCATTTGCTCTCTCATTTTTGTGAGAGAATCTGGAAGAATAGACCGTTCTGTCGAATGAATATTTACCCATCATCGGCATGATCATAATATCCCCCCAGTCGCTGCAGCCCGTGCCGCTGAGGTGGGTGTGTGAAAACCCATAAATTATAGAATCCGAATAGTGATACCCGCTGCACCCATCCCAGCTGTCGTCAATGCGCGTGTCGGGCGAGAGTTGCACCATCCCGAATGGAGTGGCCGCACCGGGGAATGTATGCCCGTGTCCGCCCGTGCCGATGAAGGGATCAACGTATTGGGCAAAGTTTTTCTGCTGGGCAAGACCGAACAGGGGCAAGCAGACTGCTATCAGAAAGCACTTTTTCATTTGGCTGAAGCAAAAATAAGCGAAGCTGCGCCCAGTATGGCCGCATCGTCTTCGGGAAGCTTGGATGGGAGTATTTTCACTTTGTTCCTGTAGATACCAAGCAGGTTGTTCTCAAAGCTCCGGATGGTGGGTTCGAATATGAGCTTTCCCGATTGCGCCAACCCGCCAAAAAGAAAAATGGCTTCGGGCCGGGTGTAGGCCACGCTGTTGGCCAGCGCTGCGCCCAGAACATCTCCCGTGTAATTGAATGCATCCAGCGCTTCCTTCTCGCCCGCCCGCGCCCGTTCAAAAATAAAACGAGAGTCAATGCTTTTTCCAGCGTTCGGATTTTTTTCGAGATAGGTTTTTATGATACCCGTGGCGGAACAGTATTGCTCCAGGCATCCGTGGCGCCCGCACCCGCACAGCCTGCCGTTCTTTTCAATCGTAACGTGACCAAGCTCCCCGGCAAAACCGTCCTGCCCGTAAACGAGCGCGCCATTCGCCACGATGCCGCTCCCCAGCCCGGTTCCGAGGGTGATGAAAATGAAATCGTTCATTTTTTTTGCGCCCCCGAACAGCTTTTCACCCAATGCTGCGGCCTTTGCATCGTTGGTAAGAATGGACCTACATTTCATTGCCTGCGAAAAATACTTCGCCATAGGGATAACTCCTTTCCAGTCGAGGTTCGGTGCGAATTCGATCGTGCCCCTGAAAAAGTTCCCGTTTGGTGCACCGATGCCGATGCCGGTCAGCTTTGAGCCGGGAGTCCTGAGCTCGGAGATCTTATTGGATACAACCGTAACGAAATTTTTAGGATCCTGGAAATCCTTGGTGCTGACCGATGCCTTGGCCAGTATCTTTCCTTTTTCATTCACCAGTCCCACCCGCGTGTTGGTGCCGCCAATATCGATTCCTGCTGCAAGCTTCTGCATGATGCAAAATGTGTAGAATAAAATTAGCGATTTATTTCAACTCCCGGTCGTAATCGATGCCGCGCGCCCGCAGGATCTGCCGCGCCCTCCAACCGTAAAAGGCGAGGTAAGCAAAGCAGGCGACACCGGTCAGGTAGCTGAACTGTATGCCGAGAATGTTCTCTTTGGCCAGCCAGCCCTGGAAGAGGCTGATGATGCCCCCGCCCATGATCATCATGATCAGCAGTCCTGATGCCTGGTTGGTCCGTTTGCCCAGCCCGGCAATGGCGAGCGTGAAGATGCACGGCCAGAGCGTGGAGCAGAACAGTCCCACGCTGATGAACGCATAGACGCTGATCATCTTGTCGGCAAAGATACCGATGAGCAATGCCGTGATGCCGCAAAATGAAAAGATCACCAGCTGACGGGCCGGGTTGCCGCGGCTCAGGATATCCGCCAGGATCATTACAACAATGATGGCCGGGTAGATATAGAAAGGTGTAAGGTCGTGATCGGCCAGCCGGTTCACCAGCAGGAAGACTCCGAAGGCCAGGTAGGGAAGGAGAAAGTTCAGAAAATATTTCAAACCCTTGTTCACGCTGAACGCTCCCACCGCACCCGTCCACCGCCCGATCATGAGGCTGGCCCAGAACAGCGAGACGTAAGGTGCCACGTGATCGGTGGGTGTGCCGAGGTGCACCCGCATGAACTCCGGCAGGTTGGAAGCTGTTGAGACCTCCACGCCCACGTACAAAAAGATCGCGATCATGCCCAGCCAGAGCTGCGGATAGGTGAACGTATGTTTTTCCTCGTGGTCGAGCGGTGTGCCGCTCCGAACGTCAGGCTCTTCTTTCGCTTCCTCGTGGTGGATCTTGTTGGGAATGGAAGAGAGCCTGAAGATCAATGCCACGACCAGGAATGCTCCGCCCAGAACCAGGTAAGGTGTTTTCACCGATTCCAGGTTCTCGAGCTTTTGCCCGGCCGCCAGCGAGCCGAATATCGCCAGGCTCACGATCACGGGGCCGATCGTAGTGCCGATGTTGTTTATCCCGCCCGCAAGGCTCAGGCGCTGCGCTCCCTTTTTCGGATCGCCAATGGTGATGGTGAGCGGGTTGGCCGCGGTTTGCTGCAGCGAAAATCCCAGGCCGACAATGAACAGGCCGGTGATCATAAGAAGAAAGGAAGAGGTTTGTGCGGCCGGGTAAAAAAGGACCGTGCCGAGTGCGGAAATGATCAGCCCGAGCGCGATTCCGTTCCGATAGCCGATCCGGTTCAGGATGTCTCCGCCTAGGGCGCGCGACAGCGAAAAGTAAATGATCGAGCCCACCGTGTAGGCAACATAGAACGCGAACGAGATCATTTGCCCCTGCCATTGCTCGAGGTGCAGCTTTTCCTTGAACACGGGGATCAGGATGTCGTTACTGGCCGCTACGAACCCCCAGAAGAAAAAAACGGAGATGAGCGTGATCAATGCGCTTGTGTTGGCCCTGTTCTGCATGTTCGCTTGCCGAAAATAGAAATTCTCAAACCTGCCCTAAGCGTTTTTTCTTTCTATTTTTGAACAATGCTAATGCTTGCTCCGCAACACTGGAAAGATTACGAGCTTCTCGACTCGGGCGCCTTCGAAAAGCTCGAGCGGTTCGGACCCTATGTCGCCATTCGTCCCGAGCCGCAGGCGGTGTGGGATAAGAAGCTTCAGGCGGACGAATGGGAAAAACGTGCGCACGCGCGCTTTGATCAGAAAGGAAGCAATTCGGGAGAGTGGAAGAAGCTGAAGGAGATGCCGGACCGATGGAACGTAGAATATAGGACGGGAGATTTAGAATTGAGAATGAAGCTGGCGCTGACCTCGTTCAAGCACGTAGGTGTTTTTCCCGAGCAAGCCGTAAATTGGGAATATATTTTTGATTCGGTCAAGCGGCTTCGTGAAAACAGCGCAAAATTCCTGAACCTCTTCGCATACACCGGCATCGCATCGCTCGCTGCCAAGGCTGCCGGGGCGGACGTGACTCATTTGGACTCGGTGAGACAGGTGGTGACCTGGGCGCGCGAGAACATGGAGCTTTCGGGATTGAAAGATATCCGCTGGGTGGTGGAAGATGCGCTGAAGTTCGTGAAGCGCGAAGTGAAGCGCGGGAACAAATACCACGGCATCATCCTCGATCCTCCTGCATTCGGTCACGGGGCCGGGGGAGAGCGGTGGAAGCTGGAGGATCATATCAACGAAATGATGAAGCATGTTCTCCAACTGCTCGATGAAAAAGAACATTTCCTGGTCCTCAATGCATACTCGCTGGGATTCTCTTCGCTCATTATCGAGAACCTGCTGAAGGATGTTGCGGGGAACAAGTTCGAAACGGGGGAGCTATATCTTCTGTCGCGAACAGATCAGAAACTTCCACTAGGCGTTTTCGGCAGGTTCCGGAATTTTTAGATGCGATGTTATTTCCCCTCCGGGAATCCCAACTTCTGCCGCATTTCTTCCAGCACCTTTTTGTCAAAATCCAATCCTAGCGCAGGAAGTTTATTGTAATCGTAATAGGCGCTGTCCGTCTCGCCCAGCGCTTCATAGGTCATACCCCGGTTGAAGAGGTAATGCGGCTCGTTCGGCTTTTGCCGGATGGCGATGTTGAAATTGTGCAGCGCCTCGCGGTAACGATTCAGCATGAAGAGCGAAATGCCCAGCATGTTATAGGAATAATGAGTGGCCGTATCGCTCGCTGCGCACGCGGAATATTTTTTATAATCATTCATATATCCCCGGATCTCCAGCGCGCGCGCCAGCGTTTGCTCAAACCGCGGATCGGCATGGCCTCCCATCTTTTTCATAACATCCATGTCCTTAGCCGCGCTGTCGAGCATGCCGAGGCTGAACTCCGCGGTGGCCCGGTACTCCAGGAAATCGGCCCGGTTCGGCTCGAGCCGGATGGCCTGCTGGTAATTTTCAAGCGCTTTACGGAAGTCGCGCATGAACGCATAGGTGGCTCCGCGGTCGGAATACACGATCGCCTTGTTCGGGTTCAGGACGATATAGCGATCGTAGCACGCAATCGCTTCGGAATATTTCTTTTCGGAAGTAAGCAGCTCGCCCATGGCCTGGTAGAAATACGGAGTGTGCGGTGCTTCATCGATCCCTGCCTTGAGGAACGTACGGGCATCCTCGTATATCTGGGTCCGCACGAAAGCTTTGATTCCGAATGCTGCGATCACAACGATCACGAACCCGCTGATAAGCCTTGGAGCTCCCAGGAACTGTAGCTTCCGCACGTTAAGCTGCGAGACAGCAATGAGCAGGCCCATTGCCGGCAGGTAGGCGCGGTGTTCGTAATGCTCCCAGCTTCCCTTTGCCGATCCCGACAGCAAGGGAATGCCCAGGAACACGATGAACCATGCAAATCCAAACACCGCCACTTTCTTATTTACAAACCCCCAATAATAACATGCTCCGAGAAAAAGAATGACGATGACTGCAAAAGGCAGCACGTTGGTATCTTCCATGGTGGGCATTACCGATTGGCCTGCCGGGAGAAATATTTTCCCGGTGAACACGATCAGCGCCAGGAAAGCATCCTTTATGCGGAACAAAGCACCGCCTTCGAGCAGCTTGGGATATACCGGTACAATGCTGTGCCGGAGCAGCAGCCAGGGAATGGTGACCACGATGCATGCACCCAGGAATGCCAGCAAGCTTTTCTGCGGTTCATTTTGCCGGAAGATGAAAAAATAAATGGCTGCAATGACGGGGATCACAATGGCGCTCTCCTTGGTGAACAGGGAAACGACAAAGAAAAAAAGGCTGAGCACAAGATCCATCGCCTTTTTTTTATCGAGGTAGCTGATGAAAAGCAGCAGCGATGCGAGGCCGAACAGGGCCAGCAGCACATCGTTCCGGCCCGGTATCCAGGCCACCGCATGCACGTGTACGGGATGAACGGCAAAGATCAGTGCGGCCAGGAGCGAAACATTCTTCGAAAGGTTGAGCTTGAGCAGCAGCCGGAAAAAAAGTGCGGATGCCGCGAAATGGTACACAGCGTTCATCAGGTGGAAGACCCAGGGCCTGCCACCACCGATCAGCACATCGAGCATGAAGGAAGTGGTCCACACCGGGCGGTAATAATTGAGCAGCACGCTTTCCGTAAAAAAGGCCCTGATGCTCGACAGGTCGAAGAAAGCATTCATCCGTTTTACGAACAGCCAATGCTCGTCCATGGGTGAAAAATCGTAGGCAAGGGCCCGGCCGTAAACAGCTGCAATTGCAGCGAACAGCAGGATGAACGGCCCGTAACCGCCTTTCAGGATGTTTCGCGAAGAAGATGTTCCGGTCATGATCGCCAGAGACAAATGTAGCAAATGGGCACGCAAACGCTTAACTTTACTCCGTGAAAAAAATTTCAGGGAACACATTGATCGTATTCGGCTTTGTCCTGCTCTTTTCCTGTTCGGGGGAAAAACAGAGAACGGTTACTTTCAGCAGCGACATTGCCCCGCTGATCTACCGGAGCTGCCTGCCCTGCCACCGCGAGGACGGCATCGGGCACCTGCCGCTGGTTACGTACGAACAGGTAAGGGAGAAAGCAAAAATGATAAAGTTCGTAACGGAAACCGGCTATATGCCGCCCTGGCCGGCCGATACAACATATACCCGTTTTACCGATGAAAAGATCCTGAACCAAAATGAGATTGCATTAATAAGGAAATGGGTGGAGAACGGAATGCCGCTGGGTAATGCATCGGAGGCTCCGCCCGTTCCTGCGCTCCCGAAAGGTTCGTATCTCGGCAAGCCCGACCTGGTAGTGAAAATGGATAAGCCATTTTTCCTGAAAGGAAATGGACAGGATAAATTCCTCTTCATGAAGTTTCCGTACGAGATGTCGAAAGATACGTTCATCCGGGCGATCGAATTCGTGCCGGGCAATACGAAAATGGTGCATCATGTGAACGGGTTCCTGGTGCAGTACGAAAGCGATAAAAAGAAAAATGTGTTTGACGGGAAGCGGTTTGTGGATATTGAAAAGAACGATGTGCACCAGGCCTTCGATTCGCTGAAGCTGGCCAACGATGACGGCAAGACCTTTCCTACGCTCACGCCCTCGGTGGTGAACTACCTGCCGGGTGTTTTACCCACCGTTTATCCCGAAGGCATCGGGGGATTTACCATGAAAAGCAAAGGAGCCATATTTTTAAAGGACATTCACTACGGACCTGGCAATGCGGACACGTATGATTCGTCCTATTTTAATGTGTTCTTCGACAGGCAGCCTCCCAAGCGGAAGACGATGGAGCTGCAGCTCGGCACCCTCGGCAGGAAGGAAGCGCCCATCGCGCCCCCGCTTGTGGTCCCGGCCGATTCCGTAAAAACGGTTCGCGTTCGGTTTGTTGTAGACCCGGAGGCCGTGCATTGCAATGCCATGAGCATACTCACGGTGAACCCGCACATGCACCTGCTCGGGAAAAGCTACCTCGCTTATGCCATTACACCCGCCAATGACACGATCCGGCTGGTGCGCATAAAAAAATGGGATTTCCGCTGGCAGTACTTCTACACGTTTAAAAAGCCCGTAATCGTTCCGGCCGGCTCGACCATAGTGGTGGAAGGAGTTTACGACAACACAAAGAACAACCCCGTGAATCCCTTCAGCCCGCCCCGGCAAGTGTCCGAGCGTAACGGCAGCATGCGCAGCTCCGATGAAATGTTCCAGTTCATCATCACGTATCTTCCGTACGCTCCCGGTGATGAGAACCTGGACCTGGAAAAGAACCCTTTGAGGAAATGATCAGAATCTCGTGCACAGGCGTGCGGACCGCTGGTTCCTCTTCTTGAACTTTGCATTCTTTTCCCCGAACCGGTAGGTGCCGGTGGATAATTGTGCATTCGATCTTTTTTGCATGGCGCAGCGGCCTGCGCAGCCTCCGCAGATGCTTCCCCAAATGACGACAGTCGCCATTACCATCATACTTTTCTTCCACATCATAACACACCTTTTAGGTGGAACGGGAATACCCGTAAAATATTTGTCTTTTATAGCATTCTCTGAGCGGTTCGTGGAAACCGTCACACTTCGACTCCGCTCAGTGTGACGGTTGTACAGAACTATATTTTTTCGTACGTTTGAATGAACTTTTCACACTCCTAAAATACCCGCTATGAAAAAACTTCTACCCCTTACTGCCGGTCTTCTCTTTGCTGCCGTATCCTTTGCGCAGTGTCCCAAGTTCTGCTTCTTCGAAGAATTCACCCAAGCCGGGTGCTATCCCTGCGCCCAGCAGAATGCCCAGTATGAGCCGAACCTGCTCACGCCAAACCCGGTAAAGATCCGCATGGTGTCCATCCATACTTCCTGGCCGGGCACGGACCCGATGTATACGCACAACACGGTCGGGAACAATTACCGCACATCTTTTTACAACATTTTTGGTGTTCCGCAGATGCGCCTGCTCGGAAGCCGTGAAGTATCGGGTCCCAGCATGTTCACCCAGGCCGATGTGGACAAGATCTGGAACGAAGGAAGCCCGCTGAAAATAACCGTGAGCACGGTCGACAACGGGAACAACCGCGATGCGTTCGTGACCGTTACCAGCGTGGGCACTCCACCGCTCGGCAACTACACCTTATACGTTGCCGTGGTGCAACACGACACCACCTTTACCACCCCGCCCGGCCAGAACGGGGAAACTTTTTTCCCGTATGTCTTCCGGCAAATGCTGCCCACCAATGCTGGTCAGCCCATCTCGCTTCCATTCATCGGGAATTCGGTGACCATGGGACCGTATAATTTCCTGGAGGATGCCGGCTTCTGGGTGAATCCGAACAAAATTGAAGTGATCGCCTTCATTCAGAACAACCAAACGAAGGAAGTGATCCAGAGCGGCTCGTCCATGGACCCGCCCGTGAACGGGGCCATGACCGCACCTTCTTCCGATATCCAGAACGTAGCGGCAAACAGCACCCAGAACTTTTCATTCACCGTTGGCAATACAGGCAGCTCGAGCGAGCAATTCAACTTTACACTCACTTCTTCGGCCCCTTCGGGGTGGAGCGCGAACTACTCGATCAACAGCATAACCTATACGGCCCCGGTCAACATGAGCATATTCCCTAACACGTTCTACAATGCGACAATTAATGTAACGCCCAACAGCAATGCCGGGGTTGGCAAGTACATCCTTACCATGAAATCGCTCGACAACCCGAACGTACCGCCCATGTCTCGGGTGGTTTATGTAATGTCGGGTGTTACCGACCTGATCGTGAACAATGCCAACGTGGTATCGGACCAGGCCATACTGGGCGATGCGAACAACTGGTCATCGGTTTACACCAGCGCTCTTGCGGCAACGGGCTGCACCACTTGGGGGAACCTGGATGACCACAACATGCTCATCCGCGCGTTCCAGCAGAACCAGGTGCAGGGCATCAAGAACATTTATTACAACGTGGGCTGGACCTACCTCTCGCTCGGGTACCAGGCCGACAGTGTGCTGATCCCGCAACTCACCACGTTCCTTAATGGCGGGGGAAGGTTGTTCATATCCGGGCAGGACGTGGCCTATAATCTTGACGGGCAGTTCGGCACGAGCCTCACCCGCCCGTTCATGCACAGTATGCTGGGCGCCCATTACGTGGCGTGGGGCTACGATCCTTCGATGAGCCGCACGCTCACCGCCAAGGTCTCTGACCAGGTCTTCGGGGCCGTACCGAACGACTCCATCATCAACTATTATGGATTCTATTCCCAGGGCGGGTGGCCCAACTACAGACCCATGATCTGCCACGATACGCTTACGGGCATGGCCATCTTCAACTACAACAACGACCCCGCCAAAGTGGGCGGCACACGCAATACCAACGGCACCTGGAAAACAGTTTTCCTATCGGTTGGGATCGAGATGCTGAAGACCCCATCGGTGGTCAACCAGATCATCAACAACTCTTACCAGTGGTTCAACGGAACCTTTTCCGTGCACGAGTTTGATGCGGCCATGGCCAACGTATTCCTCGGGCAAAACTACCCGAACCCCGGAAGTGGGAATACGATCATTCCCGTAGGAAACCTGGAAAGCACTATGACCCTGCAGGTGACCGATGCGCTCGGAAGAGTTCTTCTCGAGCAGAAGGTTGAGAAGGGTATGCAGCAAGTGAGCGTGAATGTTGCTTCACTGGAGGCCGGAATGTATTTCTACCGGCTTGCAGGAACCAACGGGGCCACTGCCGCCAAACCCATGCAGGTAATCCGGTAGGGACTAGCTTTTCACCTGCATTTTTTCCTCTACCACCAGCCGGAAGGGCACGTTGCGGATCTTGCTCTCGGCCCAGGAGATGAAATCGAAATAGCCGAACACGGTCTTCTCAAACTTGTCCTTCTCTAATTCTTCGAGCCCGGCCAGCAGCGATTTATAAAATTCAGTATGCTCGGTGCTGCTCTTTGTCTTCATCAGCTTTTCAACGAAGTTCAGGAACAAGGTTTCGAACTTATACACCCGCTTGCGCGAGGTGAGGTAGCGCTGGGTTGTTTTGTAGGTGTACGGCAGCAGGTCGTCTTTCTTCAGTTCGATCTCGATGATGAGATTGAAGATCTGCGCGATGCATCGGATGTCCTGGTTCTCATCAATGCCCTTGTCGTTCATGAGCCTGTGCAGCCACCTGAGCGCCTGCGAATACTTGCCTGCACCGAAGTAGGCCCCGCTGATATTAAAGTAAAAATAAGCTTCGCGCAGCTTGTTCAGGCTGCCCTCATACTTCTCCAGGCCTTCTTCGATCCGCGGCACCAGCTCGATGGACTTCTCAAATTCGCCAATGGAGTTATAAAGCGTAAGTTCCACGCTGTAGGAGCTGGCGAACAGGCGCATCTCCAGGTCGGCATTGCGCGAGATGTCGAAGACCTCGGGCACGGTGCGCAGTTTTTTCAGGTAGAAGAACGTCTCATCGTACTTCTTCAGCTGCGAGCACACGTAAATGATATTGGTGAGCACTGAAAAATAAATGTTAGGCTCTTCTTCGAAGATATGAGTATGCCCTTCGATCAGCTCTACGTTCTTCTTCAGGTCCTCGCGGCATTTTGCATAATCCCCGATCCCGAAATGGTAAGCGCTGTAGATATGATTGAACAGGTATTTTGTCTCAACGGTCAGCGCTTTGCTTTCGCCTTTCAGCAGGGTGTTGTCGATGATCTCCTTGAAGCTGGCCAGCTCCTGCTGGGTACGCACCCTTCCCTTGGTGTTCAGCAGCATGAACAGCCGGCTCTTGATGCTCCAGTATTCATTGAAGTTCTTGATCTTCTCTGCAGCCAGCTCATCGTCCTTCAGTATCTTCAGGATGTCCTCCTCGCTCTTCCCGGAGTAATTCTCCGTTTCGATCAGCCGCTTTTCCCAAAGAAAAATTTCCGAAAGTGCCGCATGCTTCTCGTATTTCTGCGCCACTTTCTTGGCGCTTTGAAGAATTCGTGCGCACTGGGCATACAGCGTCTTCTTGTATAAGATCTCCGCGCAGTGCAGGTCGCGCTTAAGCTGCGCATCCACCGATGAGTTGGCGTGGAACGCATCGAGCGCGCGCAGCACCGCATCGTACAGGCGCATCTTGGCAATGGAAAAGCTGTTTACCATGGGCAGCCCGTGAAACTGCTCCAGGATCTCTGCTTCGTTGTAGTCCTTTTGCTTGTCGATGGCATCGAACAGCTTCACGTACACGTTCTGTTCGCCCAGCGTATGGCGCGAAGAGTACAATTTAAAGTACCGTTTTTCCGCGGTGGTGAGCGATTTGATCAGGCGATGCAGGTTGTCGGATACTTTGTTGGACATGTATATTTTCAGAATATTTTGTTCAGACAGGTAACCTTCCTATTTCACTCTTTATCCCCCTTATCCTGCTACTTGATTACTTGTTCTTACCCGATGAGAATAGAGCAATCATATACTATAAAAGTATAAAAAAAATCCTTTACAGATCTCAACGGAAGTTCAATGACCATCCCGCGAAAACCCATTCCAGACATGTATACATATGTCGAATATTCAAAATGGGCTTGATTTGTATAAAAAACAGGTCTTATCCATATATATCTGATCAAAAACATTGTTTTTTGACTGTAACCCTGATCTCGGACTGGTATAGCGTGTCTCAAACATGATTTGCAGGCATTGAGCGTAATAGGAAACTTTGCTGTCGTAAGAAGTCTGCCTGCCGAAGCGCATGGTTACTGCAACGGCAGGCAGGGGACGGAGCCCGGTCTGGCGAAGCATAGGGGATGTTGTTATCGACCAGGCCGGGAGCTCTGCCACAACGTGAACCACTTATGGCTCAGAACCGACCAGTTATGCAGCAAAAAGCTGCCACTTGCAAAACAATGCTTTATCCTGATAGGTGTCCAATGTATAATTGCGTAACCCCAAGTCTAACCTCAAACCTTCAAACATGAAAAAACAACACTCCCTGCTCCTGTTCATTATACTTATGACAGCGGCACAAGCGCAAAACTTCAATGGCGATTTTCTCGACATCAACAACGTGAAAGCAAAGATCAATTCGGCCGGGGACCTTTTCTGGGATTTCAATAGCGCACAGTTTACGGTTCCTAAGAATGGCACAGCCAATACGATCTTTGCCGGGAATCTTTGGATCGGTGGGATTGACGGGGGCGGACAGCTTCATGTAGCGGGCCAGACCTATCGTCAAACAGGCACTGATATTTTCCAGGGACCCGTGATGAATCCTTCCAGCTATTCTTCCGGCCAGGACGCTTTATGGAACCGCGTTTGGAAGATCAATCGTACCACGGTGGACAGTTTCCGGCTCGGGCTTTATTCCGTTACCCCGCAGATCATCCTCGATTGGCCCGGCAATGGCAATACTTCACTTGGCCAGGCGCCCATCCTCGCTCCTTTTTATGATGGGAACAACAATGGAATTTATGAACCATCGTTAGGAGATTATCCTTCTATGCGTGGCGACCAGGAGGTTTTTTTCATCTATAACGATGACAGGAACTCACATACCGAAACCGGGGGCCAGAAGATGGGAGTTGAGATACACGGGGCGGCCTATGCTTTTAAATGCAGCGCTGATTCGGCCTTGTATCATACGGTATTCTTTCATTACGATATTTTCAATCGTTCGCAGAATAATTATGACAGCGTGCGGGTAGGAAGCTGGAATGACTTTGACCTGGGAGACCCTATGGACGACCTGATAGGTTGCGACTCGACACTTCAAACCTTCTACATATATAATGGCGACAACCAGGACGGAACAGGAGGACCGGGATCTTACGGCCAGAGTCCGCCCGCCCAGGGCGTTACGTTCCTGAACTATCCCATGACCTCTTTTATGTATTACAACAACGATTGGAGCGTGACTGGAAATCCTTCAGAGGCTAGCGATTATTACGGATACATGCACAGCACCTGGAAAGATAGCACCGTTGTTACGTTCGGTGGTAACGGGTATGGCGGAGTAACACCGGCCAATTTCATGTACTCGGGGAATCCGGTAAGCGCAACGGGTTGGAATGATCCCAACGGGCCGGCCGACCGCAGGGGAATAGGCGCGACAACTATCGGCCTCCTCGGAGCCGGGCAAATGAAATCCGTAGACGAAGCATACGTTTTTGGAAGGAATTATTCGGGATCGAATCTCACCAGCATTACGAACATGAAGCAGCGCATTCAAACCATTCGCGGATATTATGCAAGCGGTACAACACCCTGCGGGAGCTTTTCGCCCACTGCTGTGAACGAAACGGCAACAAACCCGGGCCAAATGTTCGTTTATCCCAGCCCGGCAACCGAAGATCTCTTTATCCGGTTCTCTTCCCCTGTAAAAGTGGATTACACGATCTATGATGCAATGGGGCAGGTGGTCGCCAGGGGAAGGATCAGTGGTGCGAACAGCGTTGTGCCCGTTGGTTCGCTGGCAGGCGGAATATATATTCTGACGGTGTCGGACGGAGAAAGAGTATTCAGCAAAAAATTTGTGAAGAACTGACATTTCCTTACATTTGGTAATCCATTCATCAAAAATCTCTGCATGAAGAGATTGCTGCTCCTGCTCTATTGTTTTTCTTCCTGTGTTGCCGCTGTTGCAACCAACGGCATCACCAGCTACAACATGCCCAATGGATATACAAGCGCCCAGCTCCGCGACAAGAACGCCATTGCGATCGACAACAACGGCAACAAATGGGTGGCTTTTAAAAATATTGGGCTGGGCAAATGGGATGGTTCGAACTGGACTATGTACGACACGCTCAATTCTTCCATCCCTTCAAAAAATGTTACTGCCATTGCCTTTGATGCCAGCAACAACGCGTGGATCGGCACGATCAACGGCATGGCGAAGTTTGACGGAACCAGCTGGACCCTTTACAACACGGGCAATTCCGCCATCGCGGGAAATTACATCAATAGCATTGCCGTGAGCGGCACCGACATCTGGATCGGGACAAGGCAGGGCACTTCGAAATACAACGGATCGAGCTTTACAAATTATACGACCGGCAACTCATCTCTTGTAAGCGATACCGTTCAATGCTTTGCGTTCGAGAACGGGAATACTTGGATGGGCACCTTCCGCGGGCTTTCCAAATACGATGGCACGAACTGGACCACGTATAACAGCACGCTGTATCCCGCCCTGCTCAGCAATAATGTGCTGAGCTTATATGCTGACGGGAACAAGATCTGGATCGGCACCAACGGGGGAGGGATGCATCGTTTGTGGGGAAGCACGATGGAGAACATAAAAGATATTTTTCCCACCACGGCATATGTATATCCTTCGATCATATATTCCATTTGCAAAGGACCGAACGGAGGAGTTTGTTTTTCCAAGCCGTACGCATCTTCGGCTATTTATGAGATAACGTTCAAGCCCATATTGTATTACCTGAATGTTTCGGGCAACACCGGTCCGTACATGGCATATGAGAATTCTTCTGGAAAGCTTTGGCTTGTTTACAAATACACTTTTTCTGCACCCTACTACAACCTGCATTCGTTCGACAAGCAGAATTATAATGGCTTTGGTTTGGGGCTGACGTATGATAATTTTAAGTACCTCGACATCAACAATGTGAAAGCGGGAATTCTCAACCGGGGGGATATGAGCTGGGACCTGAACAACTCGGCATACGAAGTGCCTAAGGGCGGGGGAGCTTATTCTATATTTGCTTCTGCATTATGGATGGGCGGACTTGATAATGGTGGTAATCTTCACGTGGCTGCAATGACCTACCGACAGAGCGGGTGCGACTACTGGCCTGGCCCGCTGGATACGATCACTGCAACGGTTGATACTGCCACTGCAAATAAATACGACCGCATCTGGAAAATAAACCGGTTTGATGTGGAGCAGTTCAAATACTACTGGAGCATAGGCGCAGTGCAAAGCGGCAACTATGTGCCGGATGACGATTTCCTTACCTGGCCCGCGCACGGCACCGGGAATTACACACGGAAGCTGGCACCCTTTGTGGATGTTGACGGGAATGGGATTTACAACCCGATCACTGGGGGCGATTATCCCAAAATAAAAGGAGATCAAATGCTTTATTGGATCTTTAACGATAACCTGTCTGCTCACACCGATGAAACAGGAGGATCCACGCCTTTAAAAGTTGAAGTGCACGCCTCGGCATATGCTTACATCTGCCCATCCATTGCCGACAGCATGAAAGCGCTTAATTATACCACGCTTTATAATTTTAAGATCATTAACCGAAGCAATACAGATTATGACAGTACTTACCTGGGTGCCTGGGTAGATAATGACCTGGGAGACTATGCAGATGATTTTGTGGGATGTGATTCAGCAAATAATTATGGTTTTGTATATAACGGAGATTCTGCTGACGGTACCGGAGGATCAGGGACTTACGGATTGCATCCGCCAATTCAAAGCACGGTTGTTTTGAATGGCCCGTTGGCTTATTTGAATGACGGTGTGGACAACGATAATGATGGAGCAATTGATGAAACCGGAGAAAAGGATTTAATGACATGCTTTCATTATTATAATGCTGATATCGGTCCCATGGGGCATCCCAATTCAGCAAATGATCGGTACAATTATCTAAAAGCGTTATGGAAAGACTCTACCCATATCAGATATGGCGGAAACGGCTATATGACGGGGTATCCAGTCGACTTTATGTATTCTGGCTTACCGGTTGATACGACAAAGTGGTCTGAGATGTCTACAAGCAATTTTCCCGGAGATAGACGATATGTTATCGGCTGCGGCCCTTTTCTGTTTGCAAAAGATTCCATGGTGCAATTCGATTTTGCCTATGTGTTTTCCCGCGACACCAACCTGACCTGGAACACCACTCCATACTATATGAATGTAACTAAAGATGTCAACAAGATCCGGCAATGGTTCGCCCAGGATTCGTTCCCGTCCTGCCTTCTGCTGAATGTAGGGGTGAATGATGTTGTTAAGGATCAAAATGCATTGGGGATCTATCCCAACCCGGCAACCAGCGAAGTATTCATTTCCTTCCATCCGAATGCCAAAGAATACCGTATCGAGATATTCGACCTGAACGGAAAGCTTGCGCGGGGTTTAATAACCGATCGCAACCTTGTTAATGTGAACGTTTCCGGCCTTTCCCCCGGCCTGTACTTTGTCCGTATTGTTGATGGAAACAGGTTGCATTCTGCCAAATTTGTGAAGGAATAATTCCACGCATTCCTCGTATATTTATCCCCCATGACCCTCTGTAGGAGAATATATTCCCTTTTTTACTGCCTGCTGTTACTGCCCACTGCCAACTTCTTTTCTCAAACCTACCACTTCCGCAACTACTCCGTGGATGACGGTCTGCCGTTCATCGAAGTGTACACGATCTTCCAGGACAGCAAAGGAAACCTCTGGAGCGGGGGATACGGTGGCCTGAGCCGGTTTGACGGGAACACGTTTTCCAATTTCAGTCCCAAGAACGGGCTCGCCAACCACTGGGTAACGTCCATTGCCGAAGATAAGGATGGGAACATCCTGGCCGGCACCATCTCGGGGATGAGTGTGTTCGATGGAAAAAAATTCACCACCGTAAAAAACGAGCTGCCGGACGAGCATGTCAACTGCATCGTAACCGATAAAAAAGGCAGGACCTGGATTGGCACCGAACGGGGGCTAGCTGTGCATGAGAACAGCCGATACAAAAAAGTGTCCGGGGCAAATACACTTGCCCTGTTCTGCAGCAGCGATGGACGCGTGTATGCAGGAACGAATGATGCCGTGCTTGCTTTTCCGAACGATGAAGCAACGGCCGTCCCTTTGCCGGGCATGCACGTGAACGCGATCTGCGAGGACAATGAAAAAAAGATCTGGGTCGGGACCGATAAGGGATTGTTCAGGCTGGAAGAACCAAAAACAATTTTTACCGCTGCGAACGGCCTGCCTGATGATAAGGTCCGCGCCCTGGTCTGCGGCAAACAAAACGAGATCTGGATCGCAACAGCAAAAGGACTTTGCAAATACAAGGACGGGAAAATCACCGCGTACCGCATCCGCCCGGACATCAACAGCAACATCACTGGCTGCCTCTTCCTCGATTACGAGGATAACCTTTGGATCGGCTCTTTCTCCGGCCTGTTCCGCTACCGGGGCGGTGCGTTTACCACCTATTCCTACACGGACGGGTTTTCCACAACATTCATTTTTCCCGTTAGGCGCGATGCAGATCACAACTTGTGGGTGGGCACGAATAACGGGGGAATCTACCGTATGGAAGGAAACCGGTTCGTGAACTATACGGAAAAAGACGGGTTGAGCGGGAATAACGTGAACGACCTCTGCCTCGACAGCAGGAAGGACTTCTGGATCGGCACCAACAAAGGCCTCAGCAAGCTGGTGCCGGGAAAAAAAGTGTCGTTCCGGAACTACACGATGAAGGACGGGATCATCAGCGACTCGGTCAACTGCATACTCGAAGATAAGAACGGTGTGCTCTGGCTGGGTGGCCACAACGGGCTGACCAGGCTGCAGGACGGAAAAATTTCGGCCATTGAGCTGAAGAACGATGTGCCGCACTTTGATGTGTGGTATATTTTCCAGGACAGCCGAGGCCGCATCTGGGCCGGCACCTACCCGGGCGGTGTTTTTGTTTCCAACGATGAAGGAAAAAACTTCAGGTACTTCAACAAGGAGAGCGGCTTTCCCTCCAAAAGCATATTTGCCATTGAAGAGGACTACGCGGGAAATATTTATTTCGGCACGCTCGATGGGGTGTTCAGGTATGACGGGAAAAGTTTCGTCCAGTTCAGTGAAAAGGACGGCATGAGCTCGGACCTGGTCTATCTTGCGATCTGCGATAAGGAAAAGAAGAACATCTGGGTGGGCACGAACCAGGGGCTGAACAAAATAGATCTCGAAGCGTTCAATGCAACCGGCAAAAAGATCATTGAGCCATTCGGGAAAGAGGAAGGCTTTTCAGGCGTGGAATGCAACAGCAACGGGGCGTACCGCGAGCAGGACGGCAGCATCTGGTTCGGCACCGTGAACGGGCTGATCCGCTATGATCCGGCCGAGTACCGGCCGAACTATGCCGAGTCCAAAACGAGCATCACCGGCATAAGCATTTTTTACAACGACACCCTTATTCCCCGGAACGCGGAGCTGAGCTGGGACCAGAACAGCATTTCCATCCGCTATTCCGGCATCTGCCTCACGAACCCGGACAAGGTGCGCTACAGGCATTTCCTCGAGGGATTTGAAAGCGATTGGTCGCCCGAAAGCAAAAGCAATTTTTCCACGTATTCCAATCTTCCTCCCGGGAAATATGTTTTCAAGGTGATGAGCCGCAACAACGAAGGTAAATGGAACACGAAGCCTGCTGCGTTTGCCTTTACGATCCTTACGCCCTGGTGGAAGACCGCTTTGTTCCGCATCGCGATCATATTTACATTCATACTTCTTTTGCTTTCCGCCTTCCGTGCGCGGCTGAACCGGGTCCGCAGGAGGGAAGAGGCCCGGCTAAAAATGGCGACCACCGAGCTTAAGGCGCTGCGCGCGCAGATGAACCCGCACTTCCTCTTCAACTCGCTCAACTCCATCCAGAACTTCATCCAGGGCAGCGAGATCGATTCGGCCAGCAAGTACCTGAACAAGTTCGCGCGGCTCATGCGCACCATCCTGAACCATTCCGAAAAGATCAGCATCTCGCTGCGCGAGGAGATCGACTCCCTGCGGCTGTACCTCGAACTGGAAACGCTCCGGTTCGAGAACAAGTTCGAGTACCGGATCGATGTGGATGAAAAGGTGGACCTCGATTACTACCAGATCCCGGCCATGCTCCTGCAGCCCTACGTGGAGAACGCCATCCTGCACGGCATTATTCCCAAAGGCACAAAAGGTGCTCTGGAAATAAAGATCGCGATGAGCGAAACGCACATCATCTGCACCATAACCGATAACGGGATCGGCCGCAAAGCAGCTGCCGAGATGAAAGCGCGGTCGGCACGCAAGCACGAGTCCATGGGCATGAAGATCACGCGCGACCGGCTCGAGGCGCTCAGCGTCATCCACGGCTCCCGGCTCAGCGTGCTGATCTCCGACCTGCAGGATGAGAACCATCATACCCTCGGCACCAAGGTAGAGGTGCTCATTCCCATCGAATAAAAACTCTTTCTAACTTTATCATTCCTTATGCTGAAAGCAGTAATTATAGAGGACGAACATAAAAGCTCCGAGCTCCTTTCGAAGCTGCTCGAGAAGAATTGCCCCGAAGTGCAGCTGCTCGGCATTGCCGATGGCGTTCAGAAAGGCGTGCAGCTGGTGCGCGGGGTGATGCCCGAGCTGCTGTTCCTCGATATCGCCATGCCTGATGGAAGCGGGTTCGACCTGCTCGAGCAGGTGCAGGGACAGAACTTCGAGGTGATCTTCACCACCGCTACGGACAAGCATGCCGTGAAGGCCATTAAGTACAGCGCGCTCGACTACCTGCTGAAGCCCATTGATGCCGAAGAGCTGAAGGCGGCCATCAAGAAGCTCACGGAGAAGAAGTCCGATGCTTCCCGCATCGATTCCCTGAAGTTCCTGCTCGAGAACATCCGCAAGGACGATGACCAGTACCAGAAGATCACCATTCCCAGCGGCAACGCGTACGAGATCATTTTCATCAAGGATATCGTGCGGCTGGAAGCGCAGGGCGGTTACACCAAGTTCGTGCTGTCCAACGGCCGGAATATCATGGTGTCCTTTTCGATGAAACATTACGAGGACCTGCTTCCTGAAAAAGATTTTTTCCGGATCCATCACCAGCACCTCATCAACCTTAACCACATTGTGCGCGTGCTGAAGGCTGACAGCGGCTATGCGGTGATGAGCGATAATTCGCAGATCGAGGTGTCGCGCAGGAAACGGGATGAGTTCTTAGCCAGGATCAATAAGTTGTAACTTCGCATTCCCATGAAGATCGCTGTACTGTCGCGCAACCAGAAGCTTTATTCCACCAGGCGGCTCGTAGAGGCCGGTCTTAACCGCGGCCACGAGATGGTGGTGCTCGACCACACCAAGTGCGTGCTGGTGATCGAGCAGAGCCGTCCGCATATCTACTACATGAGCGAAGAGGTGAAAGGAGTTGGCGCGGTCATTCCCCGGATCGGGGCCACGGTCACCTTCTACGGGAGCGCGGTGGTGCGCCAGTTCGAGATGATGAAAATATTTACCGCGGTGGAATCGCAGGCGCTGGTCCGCTCGCGCGACAAGTTGCGGAGCCTGCAGCTGCTGGCGCGCGCGGGCATCGGGATGCCCAAGACGGCATTTGCCTCGAACCCCAAGGATATTGACAATATCATCAAGCAGGTGGGAGGGATCCCCGTAGTGATCAAGCTGCTCGAAGGCACCCAGGGCATCGGGGTCATACTTGCTGAAACGCGCAACTCGGCCAAGAGCGTGATCGAAGCGTTCCTCGATGTGGAGATCAACATTCTTGTGCAGGAGTTCATCAAGGAAGCGAAAGGGGCCGACATCCGCGTATTCGTGGTGGACGGGCAGGTGGTGGGAGCCATGAAGCGGCAGGGAGCTGAGGGCGATTTTCGTTCGAACCTGCACCGGGGCGGGAAAGCAAGCTCCATCGAACTTTCAAAAGAAGAAAAAGCAACTGCGATCAAGAGCGCGAAAAAGTTAGGGCTTGGCATTGCAGGCGTGGATATGCTGCAATCCGACCGCGGCCCGCTGGTGATGGAGGTGAACTCCTCACCGGGTCTCGAAGGCATCGAAGGGGCCACCGGTGTGGATGTAGCCGGAAAGGTCATCGAGTACTGCGAGCGGAACGAGTTTCACGGGGAGACCTGATATGCTGAAGACCTTTTACATCAACCAGCAATCCGTCAAGCCGGGCGAGAACAAGCAGATCAACCTGAACATTTACCGCCTGCCTTCGCGCACCGTCATCGAGATACCCGTCTTTGTTTACCGCACCACCAAAGAAGGGCCTTCGGTGCTTTTCCTGGCCGGCATGCATGGCGATGAGATCAACGGCATCGAAGTGCTGAGGCGGCTGGTGACCGGCAAGGCGCTGAACAAGCTGAAGAAAGGGAACCTCATCGTTATTCCCATTCTCAATATCGTTTCCTTCCTCGACAGCTCACGCGAGCTTCCCGATGGCCGTGACCTCAACCGCTGTTTCCCGGGAACAGGTAACGGCTCGCTCGGCTCGCAGATCGCATACGACCTGATGAAGGAGATCATTCCTATCATCGATTTCGGTGTGGACTTCCACACGGGCGGTGCCAAGATCTCCAACCACCCGCAGATCCGCTGCGTGTTCGACAACAAGAAGAACGTAGAGCTGGCCAAGCTTTTCGGTGCACCGCTCACCATCAACTCATCCTACCGGGAAAAAACCCTGCGAAAGGAATCGGAGAAGAAAGGGAAGACCATCCTGGTATTCGAAGGCGGTGAAAGCATGCGCTTCGATGAGACCAGCATCCGCGAAGGTTACAACGGCTGCCTCCGTTTTCTGAAGAACCTGGGCATGATCGATGCCGAGGTGCCGCGGCACCACTCCATCATCCTCCGCGACTCCACCTGGGTGCGGGCCAAGACCTCCGGGCTTTTCTGGTGCACCAAGGCCAGCGGCTCCTCCGTGAAGAAGGACGATGTGCTGGGCACGATCTCCGATCCCTATGGTGAAACGACCGTTAAGCTCCGCTCGCCCGAGGATGGCTATATCGTAGGAATCAACAACCAGCCGGTGGTACACCAGGGCGATGCGCTGATCCACATCGGCAGGGAGTGAATAAAAAAACTTCCGCCTGTTCAGCGGAAGTCTTTACCTAAGAACGTTTTCTATTATTTCAGCAGGGTCACGTGACCCGTATACTGATGTCGTTTATTTTTAAAATCGACCAGGTCGATGCGGTACACGTACACGCCTTCCTGGGCGATCTCTTCCCCGCCCTTCGCTTTGCCATCCCAGCCCTTGTTCAGGTCCTCGGTCTTGTAGATTACCTCGCCCCACCGGTCGAAGATGAGCATGGAGAAGCTGTTGATGTTATCGCCCTTTCCCGTGAAGATCTCGTTCAGACCGTTCCCATCGGGAGTGAACGCGTTGGGAATGTAGAAGGTGAACTCGGGCTCCACCTTGATCGTGCGTACGGCCGTATCGTTGCAGCCGCCCGCACCGGTGGTGTAAAGCTTCACCACGTAGGTGCCTTCGGCCGTATAGCTATGAACGGGATTGATCTGGTTCGAAGATGAATTATCTCCAAAGTCCCAGAGGTAAGCGATCGCGTTCTGCGAGCTGTTGATGAACTTCACCTGCGGATCAACGATGCTGGTCACATACGGGTCCGGCACGAATGCGGCATCAGCCGAGGGGCTCACGGCAGCCGATACGCTCGTGGAAGCGCTGGCCGAGCAGCCGTACTGCGAGGTGACGAGCAGCGTCACGGTAAATACTCCGCCCTGCGTGTAGTTGTGAACCGGGTTCGGCAGGTTGGAGTAGCCACCGTCACCGAAGGTCCAGTAGTAGGTGCACCCAGAGTTGCTGCCGTTGTTGGCGAAGGTCAAAGTCACTTTATCGCATCCGCTTCCCGACAGGGGCGACAGCGATACTGCGGGTAAGGGGTAAACAAGCACCTGCGTGGCTGCGCTTACGCTCGTGCCGCACGAGTTGGTGACCGTTACAGTGTATATGGTGGTGGCGGTCGGGTTCACGGTATACGGACCGGGACCCGTGCCGATGTTCGGGCTCCAGGCGTAAGTAACGTTCCCGGTGTTGCCGGAAACGGTTACTCCCACCTGTGTGCTACCGCCAGAGCAGTAAGGAGAAGTTGAAAGCATGGTAAGGTTAGCAAGTGAAAGTGAAAGCACGTTCACCGTTACCGAAGCAGGCGAGCCGGTGCAGCCCTGGAAATCGGTGGCCACAACCGTATAGGTGGTTGTAGCGGTTGGTGAAACGGTTTGCGACTGCCCGGTGTAACCGTTGCTCCACGTGTAGGTATACGGCCCGCTGCCACCGCTTGCATTGGCCGTGAGGGCCGTGTTATTGCCCGAGCAGATCGTAACGTTTGAAGAGGCACTCACCACGACCGGTGTGGGCTGGGTAATAATGACCTGCGCGCTGTTGGTGCAGCCGTTGGCATCCGTTACGGTAATGGTGTAATTGCCTGCGCAGAGGTTTTGCGCGCTGGGATTATTTCCCCCGCTTGGAAGCCATTGGTAATTGTAGCCGGATGTTCCGCCCGAAGGGATCACCACGCCCTGCCCGTTGCATTGCCCGTTGCAGGTTGCAGCAAACCCGGCAGAAGACAAGGTAAGCGGGGCGGGCTGCGTCACGTTCACCGAAGCTGTCGCAGTGCAGTTGTTATTGTCCGTGATCATCACCGTGTAGTTCCCGGCCGACAGGCCCGTTGCCGTTTGCGTGACCTGGATGGGCGATGTGCTCCACGAATACGTGTAAGGCGAGATGCCCCCGTTCACCGAAGCGGCTGCAGAGCCGTTCGATCCGCCATTGCAGCTTACGCTGGATCCCGAAGCGGCCGAAGCGACCAGCTGTGAAGGCTGCGTGAGCGTGGCGCTGGCCGTAGCAGTACAGCCGTTGCCGTCTGTCACGGTTACCACATATGTTCCTGCAGTAAGCCCTGTAGCGGTTTGTGTGTTCTGAACGGGTGTCGTGTTCCAGGCATAGGAATACTGGGGCGTGCCCCCGCTGGCCGATGCAACCAGGTACCCGTTATTTCCTCCGTAGCATGAAACTCCGTTGACCGTAAGAACAGAAGAGGAAAGCGCGGTGGGCTGGGTGATGGTGACACCCGCTGTGCTGGTGCAGCCGTTGCCATCTGTTATTGTCACAACATAGTTACCAGCAGACAGCCCTGTGGCGGTCTGCGTATTTTGCGGGGGCGAAGTATTCCAGGAAAAATTATAAGGAGTGGTCCCACCGCTGGCAGTGGAGGCAGCGGCTCCGTTACTCGCCCCGAAACAGCTCACGTTGGTCGATGCGACAGCCGAAGAAGAGAGGACTGCCGGTTGCGTTATGGTCAGGGAGGCAGTTGATGTGCACCCCTTGCTGTCAGTTACCGTTACCGAATAGGTTCCGGACACAAGTCCCGTTGCCATCGCGTTCGTTTGCGCATTGCTCCAGGCGTAGCTATAAGGTGAGGTACCCCCGCTGGCAGTGATCGTTGCGCTCCCGTTGCTTCCCCCGTTGCACGATACGTTCTGCGAAGCCGATATTCCTGAGCTCAGCGTTTGCGGTTGTGTGATCGTAACCGAGAAGGAGGCTGTGCAGCCGTAACCGTTGGCAATGGTCACCACGTAGGTTCCGGCCGTGAGACCGGTTGCGGTCTGGTTGGTTTGCACGGGCGAAGTGTTCCACGAGTAGGTGAAGGGCGGTGTCCCTCCCGAGAGTGAAGCGGTTGCGGTGCCGTTGCTCCCACCGTTGCACGATACGCTGTTGGACACGGGCGATACGTTCGCATCGAAGTTGAAGTACTGGATACTCACGTAATCGCTGTCGGGCGGACAGGTCCCGTTGCCGGTGGTTTTCAGCTTCAGCGTTACGATGCCTGCGTTCAGTTCTGCAGCCGAAGGCGTATAGATCGCGTTGAGCGTGGTGTTGCCGGGGTTGAACGTTCCCGTGCCGTTGAGCCAGATACCACCGCTGGCTCCCGTCACCTGCCCGTTAAGCTGCATCGAAGGGTTTTGCTTGCAGGCGGTCATGTCGTTTCCTGCGTTGGCCGTTATGGGATTGGAGAATGCAGTCACGGTCACGCTCGCAGTCGTGGGCGGACACCCGCTCACATCGCTGAGCGTGACCGTGTAGGTTCCTGCATTTACAAAAATGCTTTGCGTGGTGGCACCCGTGCTCCAGTTGTAGGTGTACGGGGTGCTTCCTCCCGTGCTGTTGCAGGTGATCCACGTGCCCGAACTCCCGAAGCAAACCGTTGGATTGGTGGGGATGATGGGCCCCGACAGGGTCGGGTTGAAATAAACGCGAACGGTGTCGCACTTGGGTGGTGAGCATCCGCCCACGGGTGTGCCGCACACCCGATAGTCTACGTAAGCGGGCGCACCGCTTTGTGCCGTGGCGGTGGTGGTGTCGCAGCCTGCAGTGCAGCTTAAGTAAGAGTTATACTGGCCGGGCGAACCGGGGTAGACGGATTGCCAGGTGATTGTAGATTCGGTGAACCCGCTGACCGTGAGAATGCCCGAGCAGCCGTTATTCAGAACAATGTTGCTCGAAACCTGTACCGGTCCCAGCGAAGTGATGATATACTGGTTCACGTTGTTACCCGGCTTGCAGAATGTGAGGTAGTGCGGCCCGATGCCTTGCAGGCACACGGGCTGGCCAACCGGTGTGGGCGGACCGCAGTTGATCTGGTAGAACATGGCGCCTGTCGGCATTGCCCCGGAATAAATATTAAAGGAGATACCCTGCGACTGCGGATCGAGAATGATAATGAACTGCACGCAGTTGTCGGGCGGATTTGTTCCGCAGCAGTTGTCGAAGCGGGCGACATTGGGACTTATCCAGGAACCGTTGGGGTTTCCGGTGAGGTTCACGTTGAAGGTGGGTACGTTTCCGTTGCAATACTGCGCGTGGACCGGCCGGGCTGAGGTGAGAAAAAGCAGCACAAGGGAAAAGGATGCGAATCCTTTCTTCAGCAGCGAAAAGCCGGGCTCATTCTGGTTCTGTATGAATTGGATGATGGAGCTTACGATGCGGTTCATCTCCAGGGTAGATCTCGTTCTCATGGATGTGGCGGTTTTTGTTAGACATCATTTGAAGAACTGTTATTATTCTACGGCCGCAAGAAAATTCAGTTTCGCTTTTCTCAAAAAAGTTTTTTCACTTTCAATTGTTAATTGCAGGCGAAGGATAAAAAGCAGGTAATTGCAGGCGAACCGCAGGAAAGAGATGCCCAATCAGATCTTCAGGCCGATGACCAGCACATCGTCCACCTGCTCAAGGTGTCCCATCCAGCTTAAAAAAGTGCTTTCGAGTATAGATCGCTGCTGTTCCATTGTTTTTTCGTGAACAGAAAGGAGCAGGTTCTGGAAATTTTTTATTTTGAATTTTTTTGCTGTTTTTCCACCGAACTGGTCGGCATACCCGTCTGAGAACAGGTAGATCTGATCGTTCTTTTCGAGGAGTACGCTGTGACTTGTGAACGTGCGGCTCTCGTTCCCCTGCTTTCCGCCTACGGAGAAGTGATCAGGGCGGGTTTGCAGGAGTTCGCCCTTCCTTATTATATATAGCGGGCGGTGCGCCCCCGCGAAGGCAAGACAGCTGTTTTTTTCATCAAATGCGCAGATGGCGATATCCATCCCGTCCTGGCTGCCCGCGGAATCTTCCTGCTTGAGCGAAAGCCGTATGCCTTCGTGCAGGTAGTTGAGCATCCGACCGGGATCGTAGATCTTCCGCTCGTAAAAGATCTCGTTCAGCAGCGAGTTCCCGATCATGCTCATGATGGCGCCCGGAACGCCATGCCCGGTGCAGTCCACCGCTGCGATCACTTTTTTGCCCCGATCCTCTGCAAACCAGTAAAAGTCACCGCTCACGGTCTGCTTGGGACGGAAAAAGATGAACAGGTCCGAAAAATTATGACGGATCGTCCCCTCATCCGGCAGGATGGCGGTTTGAATGCGCTGGGCGTAATTGATGCTGTCGTTAATGTCCTTGTAGGCTGCCTCGATGAGCCTGTTCTTTTCTTCAAGTAACGCGTTCGCGCTCTTCTTTTGTCGGTAGCGCACGTAGAACAACAGGGCCAGCAGCAGGATAGCCGATGCGATCCCTGCAAGAAGGAACATCCGCTTGTTGTCTTCCGCCTTCTGGATCTCGGCATTCTTCTTCGCCAGCTGCAGCTCCTTGTCCTTTTTCTCCGACCGGTACTTCGATTCGATATCCGAGAGCTTCATGGCGCTTTCCGACAAGGCGATGGAATCGGAAAGCGTCACGCTGCTGTCGAAGTAGGCTAACGCCTTTTCAAAATCCTTTTTTTCACGGTAGAGCAAACTGAATCCTTTATAGGCTGCGGCTTGTTCGGAGCGAGCGCCTATGGCTTTTGCAAGTTTGAGCGTTTGCTGTTCAAAAGCCGTTGCTTTTCCAAGATCATTTTTTTTGGTGTAAACTTCTGCGAGATTCTGAAGGGCCAGGATCATCGAATATTTGTCGCCTTTCTTTTTCTTGATCGCATAGGAGCTGTCGTAATATGCAATGGCCTGGTCATAGTCCTTCCTGTCATCCAGGATGCTGCCGATGTTGAGCCAGGTAAGGCCCATGCCGCTGCTGTCGCCCGACTGTCTGCGATATTCGAGCGCGTGGCGGTAGTAGAACAATGCGCTGTCGAAGTTACCCATGCGCTTATGCGCAAGACCGATGTTATGAAAGGCGGTGCCGATGTAATACTTGTCCCCCAGCTTCAGCTTGATGGCGAGCGACTGCCTGAAATAATCCAGTGCCATCTTGTAGTTCTTCAGCTCGGAATAGATATTCCCGATATTGTTCAGCGAAGAGGCGAGCGACTTCCTGTCGTTGATCTTTTCCATGATCTTGCGGGCCTCGAAATAATAGTACAGGGCCGAATCATAGTCCGACCGGTCATCGTGCACCAGCCCTATGTTCTGGTAAAGTTTCCCGATCCGTTTTTCGTCTTTTATCTTTTCCGCCAGCGCAAGTGCCTGCCTCAGGTATCCCATGGCCGAATCGTAACGGGCCTGGTAATATTCCGCTAAGCCGAGCATGTTCAGCGCTGCGCAGGTTCCCCGCTCGTACCGTATGGAGCGCGACAGGTCCAGCGATTGTTGTGCGAGGGTTCGTGCCCGTTCGTAGTTCTCTGTGGTGTATTCCTGTGCAAGCGAGGCCAAGGCGTTCGCGCGTGTCGTGTCCTTTGCGGCCTTCAGGAGCTCGCTGAGACTGTCGATCCGGTGCTGGCGCAGCTGGGCAGGGAGATCGATAGAGAGAAAAAGGAGTAAGAAAAAAAGTTTTCTCATAACCGTCTTTGTTCTGCAAGTATAGCAATAAACGACCGAAGCATTTTTCTTTTCTACCTTTACGAAAAAATGGAACGATGAGCTTCGACCTCCGCGAGATCGCAACCATCACGATGATCCTGTTTGCGGTGATCGATGTGATCGGCTCCCTGCCTGTGCTCATCGAGGTCCGTACCCGCACGGGCGGCATCCACGCAGCCAAAGCCACGCTGGTATCGGGCCTCATCATGATCGTGTTCCTGTTCGTGGGCGAATCCATTCTCAACCTGATCGGCATCACGGTTTCCGATTTTGCCATTGCCGGTTCGCTCATTCTTTTCTTTCTCGCGCTTGAAATGATCCTGGGCGTTAGGTTTTACAAGGACGAATCGGCCGATACGGCCTCGATCGTGCCGGTGGCGTTCCCGCTCATTGCGGGCACGGGAACGCTCACTACCTTGCTCTCGCTGCGGGCTGAGTTTAAGAACGTGGAGAACATCATCGTAGCTATCCTGGTCAACCTGGTATTTGTTTTTATCGTACTGAAGCTGATGAACCGGATCGAGAAGGTGCTGGGTGCGGGAGGGATAAACATTCTCCGGAAAGTGTTCGGTGTGATCCTGCTGGCGATCGCGGTCAAGCTTTTCCGGACAAACGTGCACATATGATCACGATCTATACGGACGGTGCCGCAAGGGGCAATCCCGGACCGGGCGGCTACGGGGTGGTAATGATATCCGGTGGCCACCGCAAGGAAATTTCTGAAGGCTTCCGGCTTACCACCAACAATCGCATGGAGCTGCTCAGCGTGATCGTGGCGCTTGAAACATTGAAAAAAGCTCCGAGCCAGGTCACCGTATATTCCGATTCGAAATACGTGGTCGACTCCGTGGAGAAACAATGGGTGTTCGGGTGGGAGAAAAAGAATTTCAGAAAGAAGATGAATCCCGACCTGTGGAAACGGTTCTTAGCCGTTTACAGGAAGCACAAGGTGAAGTTCGTTTGGGTGAAGGGGCACTCCACCAACGTGGAGAACAACCATTGCGATACGCTGGCCGTGAGGGCTGCTCAGGGGCCGTACCTGAAAGAGGACCTCGGCTACGAGCTTACCTCGCCCGAGAGCCAGGGGTTATTTTAACGATTCGATCTCTTTGTTCAACGCAGCGAACTTTTGTTTTTGCGCGCGGATTTTTTCCAGCCGATCCTGCTCGGTCTTCACACCGGCCGCATTCGGATCGAGCGACTTCATTTCGTTGATCTTGTTCTGCGAAGCTTCCTCGCGGTCCGAGTAGAGGCCGTACAGGTCGGAGATCGCTTTCTTGCCGAAGTACTTTATCCACTTGCCCTCGTTGCGCGCAATGTTCTCGAAAATTGGAATACTGGAATTAATGCTCTCATCGCTGCCGAACTTTTTCAGGAACGATACATAGTAGTTGCAGAACGGTATATTGTCGAACCCGCTGAATTTCGGTGCAGCATTCACGAAGAATGGGTTGTTCTCATCCGCTCCGTACTGCGAGTACAGGCTTGCGATGTTCACCAGCAGGGCCTTGCTTTTTTCGTTCTCGTAAGGCTTGGCGATGGACATCGCTTTCTTCGGATCGGTTTTGGCCAGCGCCATCAGGGCATCGCCCATTACATTGTACGACCTGTCAGAAGTGGCTTTCTCGAAAAGCTGGGTAAGATCATCGTCCTTGTAATTCTTTGAAAGGAAGCTCAACGCGTCCGCGCGCACATCGGCCTTCGGGTCATTCTGCGCAAGGTCAATAAGTTTTTTCCTGATGGCGTCCCTGTTATCGGCCAGAATCGCATCCAGCTTCTTGATGGCCGACTGGCGCAGCGACCAGAACTTGTCGCCCAGCGCGCTGATGATCGTTTCGGCAACGCCCGGCTCTTTAGCCTTTCTTCCCAGCTCGGTCAGCGCCTCAAAGCGGTCGAGGTACAGCGGACAATTCTTATACTGGAAGATCCATTCGTTGACGGATTTCTTCTCGGTCTTGGAGCAGAGCAGCATTTTCTCCGCATCCACGTTCACCAGGTCGGGCTTCGAAGGGCAGTCAAAGTCAAAGCTTTGCTCGGATCTTGTCATCACAATATGTTTCCGCGTCTTGTTCCCGTTCGCATAAATGTCCACTTCCATGGGAAGCTTGTAAAGCGGATTCTTTTTCAGGTCCTGCGTTTGCTTGATCGTTACGGTATACTTGCGCGTGGAATCGCTGTAGGCGTGCCTGATGTTCAGCACCGGGTGGCCGGCCTGCATGAACCACTGGTTGAAGAACCAGTTCAGGTCCTGGCCCGTCACTTCCTCGAATGCCAGCCGCAGGTCGTGCACTTCCACCGACTTGAACTTGTTGCGCGACAGGTATAGTTTCAGCGAAGCGAAGAAGGCATCATCACCCACGCACTTACGGAGCATGTGCAGCACGCGGCCGCCTTTGTTGTAGGAGATGGCATCGAACATGTCCTCCTTGTCATCGTACTCGAAACGGATCAGCGTTTCATCGCCTCCCTGCGCAGCGGAGGAAAGGTATCCGTTCATCGAGCTTTGCGAGTGATGATCGGCCTCCTCGCGGCCGTACTTGTATTCGTCCCAGAGGTACTCACCGTAGGTCGCAAACGATTCGTTGAGCGGGATGTTGCTCCACGATTCGCAGGTCACCAGGTCGCCAAACCAGTGGTGGAACAGCTCGTGCGACACCACGTCCTCCCCGCTGCCGTCCAGCAGCTCGCGGTCGGTCTTCTGCAGGAAATCACCGTGCAGCACCGCGCTGGTGTTCTCCATGGCCCCGCTCACGTAATCGCGCACTACCACCTGCGAGAACTTTTCCCAGGCATAGCCCACGCCCAGCCTGGTGGAGAAGAACTCGAGCATCTCAGGCGTATTGCCGAAGATGGCCTTTGCATACGGTTCGTAATCCTTTTCCACGTAGTAGTTCACCTCGATATCTTTTCCTTCCTTGTTCTTCCATTTGTCCTTCACCACTGCAAACTCACCGATGGCCATCATCGTCAGGTAGGGAGCGGCAGGAAGGTCCTGCTTCCAGTAATCGGTGCGGGTCCCGTCCGCGTTCTCCATCGAATAGATCAGCAGCCCGTTCGAAAGCGTGACAAAGTTCTTTTCGATGGTGATGTAGATCTCCTGGGTCATCTTCTGGTTCGGCTTGTCGATGGTGGGGAACCAGGTCGAGTTGGATTCCGTTTCGCCCTGCGTCCAGATCTGGCGGGGCTTGTTCTTCACTTTCCCGTCCGCGTTAATGAAATAAAGTCCCTTATCGGATGTGATGGCCGCGCTCCCCTTCGTTTCCCGCTCATCCGGCTTTGAAACATAATCTACGAACACGGTGTACTTGTCATCACGCGTGTATGTTTTGTCAAGATGTATGGTAAGCGAATCGTTCCTGTATTCGTACTGCAGCTTTTTCTTGTCCTTGTCCAGCACCAGCGAGACCTCGTTGATGTCGAACCCTTTTGCATCGAGGATGATCCTGTCGGAGGGATACCAGTGCGGTTTGGCCGTGATGTAGGCCTTGCCGAGCAGGTGCTTCTTGCTCCAGTCGAACTTCACTTCCAGCCGGGTATGCACCAGGTCGTTCTCTTTTGCAGCCGAAGCGCGGTAGAGCGGGGGCTCGGAGATCTTTTCGATCGGAACGGTATCGAGCTTAACGACCGGGGGAGGAAGCTTCTGGGGAGCCTTTTGCTTGGTGCCGCACGATGCCAGGAGCGCAAAGGCAAGGAGCGGGAGCAGGATTTTCTTCATGGAAATGGATTTAGAGCGTCAAAGATGGACAATTTTCTGCTCCCTGCAAACTGCCTTTAACAATCCTTAACAAATGGTCATGGATCAGAGCCTCGCATTGCTGTAAAGTTTTGAAATCGGGAATTGCTCAGGGTTAAACCATTTATTGGCTAAATTTGCCTGCATGAAGGCAACGGTCAACGGCAGAAAAACCTTCGAGGTGGAGTTTGAAGATCCCGCTAAAGGGAAGCTAAATGGGAAAGGCTTTGCGTGGGACCTTGTGTCCACCGGGGCCGGCAGCTTTCACGTGATCAGGGACGGGAAAAGTTTTTCTGCGGATGTGATCAGTGCTGAACCTGCCGAAAAAAAATTTGTGATCGCGGTCAGCGGGAATAAGTACACGGTATTCGTAAAAGATAAATACGATGAGCTGCTGCATGCGCTCGGAATGGATGGGGGCGGAGCGCTCCGGGTCGCAGAGGTCAGGGCTCCCATGCCCGGGCTGGTGCTCGATGTGAAGGTGAGCGAGGGCGATGACGTGAAAAAAGGCGATGCGCTGCTTGTGCTGGAAGCGATGAAGATGGAAAATATCATCCGGTCGCCAGCCGATGGGAAAGTGAAAAAAGTAAATGCGAAAAAAAGCCTGGCGGTGGAAAAGAACCAGGTGCTTATAACTTTTTCTTGACCTTATAACATGACAAAAAGAAGAACATTCCTCAAGCAGACCGCGCTGGCGGGCATCGGTGTTTCCATTCTGGGAAACAACCTTTCGAAGGCCGAAAGCTTCCTGAACATCCTGCAGCAGAAGGCCGAAAAGTTCGTGCTGCCCATGCTGCCCTATGCCTACGATGCGCTGGAGCCGCATATCGATAAGATGACGATGGAGATCCACCACACGAAGCACCACCAGGCTTACGTGGACAAGCTGAACAAAGCGCTGGAGGAAGCAAAGATCTCCGGGCTCTCCATAGAGGACATCTGTAAAAATGTTTCGAAGTACCCGGCAGCGGTGCGCAACAACGGTGGCGGGCATTGGAACCATTCCTTGTTCTGGGGATTGATGAAAGCACCGGGCGAAGCGATCGCGAAGAACAACCTGACGGATGCGATACAATCCGCTTTCGGTTCGTTCGAAGATTTCAAAACAAAATTTTCCGAAGCGGCAAAGAACCGGTTCGGCTCCGGCTGGTCCTGGCTGGTGGTGAATAAGGATAAGAAGCTCGAGATCGGGTCCACGCCCAACCAGGATAACCCGCTGATGGATCTTTCAGATTTTAAAGGGGTCCCCATCCTTGGGCTGGACGTGTGGGAGCATGCCTACTACCTGAAGTACCAGAACAAGCGGGCCGACTACATCAGCGCCTGGTGGAACGTGGTGAACTGGGAGGAGGCGGGGCGGAGGTATGACAAGGCCATGAAATAATTTACGAATACAGTATTCGTGCGTGGGACATCCGAATGAACAGCCATTTCCGCAAATTGGAGAATATGTACGTGGGAGCTCCCACCAACAAATTCTTTTCCCCCAGAATAAAAGTAAGCGAAGGTGCAACTGAAATTGAGATCGATGCGAATCCCGATTTCTTTCATGCGGCCCATGCGCTGCATGGCTTTATTTATTTCAAGATGCTGGACGATGCCTCGGTGTTCGCGGCTGCATCGGTGGAACAGGAATTTTTCATGTACACGGTAAATTTCAGCGTGAGCTTGCTGAGACCGATAATATCGGGAAAGCTTATTTCAAAAGGGAAACTGGTTCACTCGACCAAGAACGTATTACGCGCTGAGGCGGAACTGTTCAATGACGGCAAGCTTGCAGCCACCGGTTATGGCACGTTCATGCGCAGCAAAATGCGGCTGGATGAAAGTGTCGGGTATAAATAGTCAACCTTTAAAACGTAAGAGAGATTGTTATTTTTTTCAATGAATGAAATTCAACAATGAAAAAAATACCAGATTCTGGTAAAGTAACTGTTAAATAGCCTATGCTCCGAAAGGTTTACCTGTTGGTCAACAAAATTCCCATTCGTAAATTATAGGTATTCATTCGCCAGGTTGGCCAGCTCGCTGCGTTCGCCTTTCTCCAGCGTGATGTGCGCGTAGATGTTCTGGCCCTTCAGCCGGTCGATCAGGAATGACAACCCGTTGGATTGCGTGTCGAGGTAGGGCGTATCGATCTGGAAGATATCTCCCGTAAAGATGATCTTGGTGTTCTCGCCCGCGCGCGTAATGATGGTCTTTACCTCGTGGGGAGTAAGGTTCTGTGCTTCGTCCACGATGAAGAACACGTTCGACAAACTTCTTCCTCGTATATAGGCCAGCGGGCACACTACGATCTTTTCGTTCTCCACCATCTCGTTGATCTGCTTCAGCTCTTTTTCCTTTTCGGTGAACTGGCTCTTGATGTACTTGAGGTTATCCCACAACGGCTCCATGTACGGGTTGAGCTTCGATTTGATGTCGCCCGGCAGGTAACCGATGTCCTTGTTGCTGAGCGGAACGGTGGGCTTGGCCAGGAAGACCTGGTGATAGTTCCTGCGCTGCTCGAGCGCTCCTGCGAGCGAAAGCAATGTTTTTCCCGTGCCCGCCACGCCCTGGAGCGTCACCAGCATGATGTTGGGATTCATGATGGCATCGAGCGCGAACGCTTGCTCGGCATTGCGGGGGGAGATGCGGAAGGCCGAGATCTTCTTTACGCGTTCCAGCTGGTTCTCCAGCGAGTTGTAATGCGCCAGCACCGATTTGGTGCCGTTCTTTAAAATGTAATAATGGTTTGCCAGCGGGGCACCGCGCTTGATCACCTTACGCGGCTCAGTAAATCCTTTTTCGTAGATCTCGTTGATCGTTTCGCCCTGGATCTTCTCAAGCAATGATTTTCCCTTATACAGCTCATCGGGATGCTTCACCTTCCCGGTTTCGTAATCTTCCGCGGTGAGGTTGAGCGATTTTGCCTTGATGCGCAGATTGATGTCCTTGGTGACCAGCACCACCCTGCGGTCCGTGAGGTTCTCGTGCAGGTAGAGTGCCGTGTTGAGGATCCTGTGGTCTGCCTTTCTTTCTCCGAATACTTTTTCGGCATCCACCTTCGAATCCTGCCGCATCTCGATCTTGAACATGCCGTGGCCTTTGCCGTTGATGTTCACCCAATCCTGCAGCGTGTGCCCCCCCGAGATCTTATCGATGTAGCGGATGAATTCGCGGGCTGCGTAGTTCTTGCTGTCGTTCCCCTTCTTGAAATTATCCAGCTCTTCGAGCACCGTAATGGGGATCACCACATCGTGCTGCTTGAAGTTCTTTACTGCATTGTGGTCGTAAATGATAACGGAGGTATCGAGTACGAAAATCTTTTTATCTTCTTGCATCCAGGCGGGTTCGCAAAAAAGTTATGCGCTAAACTAACGGGAAAAAAAGCGGAACAGAACCTTTGCAAAACAAAGAAATGAACAAATGAATGTTTAAGAACCTGTACTTTTTTTTCCTATTTTTGAGTTCTTTTATAAAGAACGGAACAACGCCTTTTCACCCTTGTTCTGATCCATTGGTCTATGGTTTGTTAAGGCGTGGGCTTATGCGCAAACTCATCTGCATATTTTTTATTTCACTGATTGCCTCGGCATTTCAGCCGGTGTACGTCCTGCAGTCGGGAGAGCCGAACACGCAGAACAAGATCAAATCGGTTTTTATCTACAACTTCACGAAGTACATCGACTGGCCCAAGAGTTATAAAGAAGGCAATTTCATCGTTGGCATACTGGGTACCACGCCATTCTACAAGGACTTGACCGATTTTCTCGGTAAAAAAACAGTGGGAGGCACGCAGCCTTTCCAGATCAAGAACTTTGCAAGCGTGGCCAGCATCGAGAACTGCCACATCCTGTACATCCCGGCCAATTTCACCGGGAACCTGTCGGATGTGCTGGGCCAGACAAAAGGGAGGAACATGCTGGTGGTCACGGAGAAGGCCGGCATGCTCAAGCAGGGATCGGCCATCAACTTTGTGGTGGTTGACAGCAAAATAAAATTTGAATTGAGCACTTCCAATGCGGAGAAGCGGGGACTTAAGGTAAGTTCCGAGCTCGAAGCGCTGGCCGTGGCACCCAAATGATGAATGAAACTAAAATGCATAGGAACTGTAAAATAAAAAATGTGAAGCAGGATGCGTAAACTGGCGGTCATATTGATGTTGTTGGCGTGCTCCCGCTTCGCCCATGCCCAGATCGACAGCCTGAACAAAGCATCGGAGTGCATCGAGAAGGGAGACCTGCTTCGTGCGCGCAACCTGATGGATGGCGTGGTGCAGCACCCGGAGACGCGCACGATGATCTATGCCTGGGGACTGCGCGCCAGCGTGTACAAGGAGCTCTATAAAAAAGATCCTTCGGGCGTAACTGCATCCGAGTTCCGCGGCAAAGCGGTGGAAAGCTACAAGCAGGCCCTGAAGCTCGACTCATCAGGAAAGGATGAAAATAACGAAGTGTTTCGCAAGAACCTGAAGTTCCTCGCTTCCTCCTATTACAACGAGAACCTGGTGCTGCTCGACCCCGATAACAAGAATGCCAGCTATTCCAAAGCCAAAGAGAATTACGAGAAGTTCAAGGACATCACGCTCTTTGCCGATCCGTACTTCGATATGAAGCAGAAAGAGATCGAGTTCAACAATGCGCTGGGCTCTTACTGCGACAAGCTGTTCGCCACCAATCGTAAAACGAACAAGGACTTTTTCCAGAAGGCAATCGATGCCTACGGCCGCGTGATCCAGCTCGATCCCGACAACTGGGGCGCGAATTACAACCTGGGCATGCTCTATTATAATTATGGCGTGAGCCTGGTGTATTACGACCTGCCGGTGGATACGGACCTCGTGGCACTCGACCGCATCCAGGAGAATAGCCGCAAGCTCTTCAAAAGTGCCGAGCCGTACGTGCTCAAGGCCAACCAGCTCAATCCCAAGCGCAAGGAACCGGTAAAGGCGCTCATCGCGATCTATTTCTCGCTGATCGAGGATGCCAAGAAGGATTTCTACCAGAAGATGCTGGATGCGATGGAAAAGGAAGGAGGAAAATAAATGAGGTTTCGCTTTTCGATCGGAAGAAAGATCGGCCTGGGATTCGGGGTGCTGATCGCCCTCACGCTCATCGCCTTCGCGCTCACGATGTCCACCATCAAGACGAGCCGCGACATCAACGATGAGATCACCAAGCTCTATACGCCTTCGGTGGATGCGCTCGAAAAGCTCAACCTGCTCGTCACCCGCTCCAAGATGCTGGTGTCGAGCTGGATCTACAATAAGAAGGAGTGCGAAGACAAGAAAAGCCTCAAGACCCTCGTCTACGAGGAATACCCCCAGCTCAAAAGCAACCTCACCAAGCTTTCCGCGACCTGGAGCACCGAAGACCGCGGCAAGATGATGACGGTATTCTCGCTCATGGACGGCCTGAGCGACAAGCTGAAGGAAGTGATGCGCACACTGAACAGCTTCGACAGCTATGGAGAGGCCGATGTGTTCTTCCCGATCGAGAACAGCGTGAACGATGAGGATGGGGAGATCAACTACCAGACGCACCTGATCAGCGGCCAGCTCAAGGACATCATCGAACGGCAGCACCAGCTGGCCAGCGAGAAGAGCGGGGAGATGCTGCGGTCATTCGAGATCCTCAAGAAAGTAGTAACCCTGCTCGGCATCGCCCTGCCCATCGGTGGAATACTGGTCGCGTTCTTCACTGTCCGTACCATTGTCCGCCCCGTGGATTACCTCAGGCGCCTGCTGCTGGGCATGGCCAAGGGCATCCTCCCGAAGGAGAAGATCAAAAAGCGCAACGATGAGATCGGGGAGATGAACATTGCGCTCATCGGGCTCGTGGATGCGCTCAAGCGCACCACGGAGTTTGCGAACGAGGTGGGAAGCGGGAAGTTCGAGGCGGAATACAAGCCTTTGAGCGAAGAAGATACTTTAGGCTCCGCCCTGCTGAAGATGCGTGACGACCTGGCCGAGAACGAGCGCGTTCTGGAGAAGAAAGTGGAAGAACGCACGGCCGAGGTGGTGAGCCAGAAAGAAGAGATCGAGATGCAGGCGCGCAAGATCGAAGTACTCTATAACCACGTAACAGACAGCATCCGCTACGCCAAGCGCATCCAGCAGGCCATCCTGCCCCCCGACAACCTGATGAAGCGCCTGCTGCCCGATTCGTTCGTGCTCTACAAGCCGAAGGACATTGTGAGCGGAGATTTCTACTGGCTCGACCAGCGTGATGGCAAGGTGCTTTTCGCAGCAGTCGACTGCACCGGCCACGGTGTGCCGGGCGCCTTCATGAGCATCGTAGGCTACAACCTGCTCAAGCACGTGATAAACAAGCTGGATATCACGCAGCCCTCGCTCATTTTGGATGAGCTCAGCCGGGGCGTCAGCGAATCGCTCCACCAGCATTTCGAGGAAGGCTCGGCCAAGGACGGCATGGACATCAGCATGTGCTCGTTCGATGCACGTAAGAAGGAGCTGGAGTTCGCAGGCGCTTTCAATCCCCTCTACCTCATCCGCGACAAGCAGCTGCAGGAGATCAAAGGCAATAAATTCCCGATCGGGATATTCCTTGGCAAAGAGGCCAAGAACTTCACCAACCACCGCATCGGGCTGGAAAGGGGCGATTGCATCTACATCTTCTCGGATGGGTATGCCGATCAGTTTGGCGGCCCGAAAGGGAAGAAGTTCATGGCGAACCAGCTGCGACAGGTGCTCCTGAACAACCACGGCCGGCCGATGGAAGAGCAACGCAGGATCCTTGACAGCACCATCGAAGAATGGAAGGCCAACGAGGAGCAGGTGGATGACATCCTGGTGATGGGTGTTCGCATATAAGTCGGCTTTTACTTGCTTTTTTCCCATTTTTTTTATTATTTTGTGTTCCCTAAAAATGCGGGGCTTGTGCGGGAGATCCTGATCAATAATGCGGCACAACCGATGACCATTGACCTTACCCGTTTTCACTTACCCAGCCCCCGCTTATCCGGACGGGTATTGTTGCTTGCCTGCGTGCTTTCCGTGTCACTTCATGCCCAGCGGGTATTCGAGATGCACAACGGGGGAGCTGCTCCTGAAGAGGTCAAGTGCGTGATCCAGACCAGCACCAAGCATTACATGGCAGTGGGCTATACGAAGAGCATGGGGGCCGGTGCGGAGGATATCTACATCGTGAAAACGGATAGTGTTGGCAATCTGGTCTGGGCCAAGTCATACGGAGGGTCCTCCACCGATATAGCGTATTCGATCTCCCCAAACCCGGACGGCACGTTCGAAGTGGTGGGCAAAACGTTCAGCTACGGTTCCAATGGTGACATGTTCATCATGAAGATCGATGGCAACGGCATTGTGCAGGCCTCATCTATCTATGGCGGATCACAGCTCGATTATGCGTATTGTATCCGGCCGACCTCTGACGGAGGCCAGATCATTGCGGGAAGCACGAAAAACGGGAACACCAACATGGACCTCGCCCTGATTAAGCTCGATCCTTTCGGAGGCATCGCCTGGCAGCGTACCTACGGAAAGTTTCAGGACGAAGAAGGATACTCCGTGGATGAAAGTTACAACGGCTACATTGTAGTGGGAAGCAGCCAAAGCTTCAGCAACGGGAACAAAGATGCCTACGTGTTGAAGGTGGGGCCGTTTGGGTTCAAGCAATGGTCGCGCAGGTTCGGACCGTTGCTCGGTGACGCGGTTGCCACGGATGTCCGGCATACGCCCGATTCGGGATATGTGGTAACGGGCTACGGGCGGTTTGCCGGCTCTACGCAGGACATGTTCATGGCCAAGCTGGATTCCAATGGAGTGCTCCTGTGGGGCAATATCATTGGCACATCCCAGTTCGATGATCAGGGCACGGCCGTGGAACTATCGAATGGAAAATATTACTTTGCTGGCAATTCCATGAGCTTCCCGAGCGACCCGGAGAACGCCCTGCTGATCGAGACCGATGACTGGGGCAGCATCAATTGGATCCGGTCGTACGGCAAGAACACCCTGGAGGACCAGTTCTTCTCGTTAAGCAAATGCGCAGACGGAGGTTTCGCATTGGGCGGCAGCAAGCTTCTGTCCGGCTCCAATTATGATATGTATCTCGTGAAAACGAACAATGCGGGACAGGATGGCTGCACCGATACGCTGGTGAGCCTGGCAACAACTGCCGCTTTCCCGCAGGTATTCTCTCCGCCCGACTCCTCCTGGTTGCCTTCGCTCACGGTGTCGGTCGTAAACACCCTTACGGTCACAGGCACCGGGCCGGCCAATACCATCATCTGCACCAATTGCCTTCCTCCCGGTGACCCGGTGGTCTCCGGGCCCGACACGATCTGTTATACCTCGCTGGGAGCATCGGGATATTTTTCAGCCTGCTCGCAGGGAGCATCCACGTACAATTGGGCGTTGTACCCTGCAACAGGCGGAACATTTGTAGGACAAGGCACCGACAACATATACGTTATCTTCGACAGTACTCAAACCAGCGTGACCGTGGTCTGCTGGACAACAAACGCATGCGGGAGCAGTAATTATGTCAATTATGTCGTGCATTTGCTTTCCGACAGCGCTTGCAAGGGCACGCCCCCGGCCGCTTTCTATAATGGCATCACTCCTAACGGAGATGGTTATAACGACATATGGATACTGAACGGA
>JACXTT010000254.1_pt1 | contig 88337 bp, 83 predicted proteins | sample 9270951 | NCBI WGS metagenome assembly JACXTT01 (sample SAMN15532306, study PRJNA645909) | rock metagenome | isolation source: weathered quartz diorite | place: Puerto Rico | collected 2017-06-21 | reverse complement strand
ATCCACATGACCGGCACGCACCGATGAAAAGAATCTTCGCGTCCGAGGCGATGCTGCCCGACGGCTGGAGCGAAGACGTCGTGATCGAGATCGACGACGAGGGTAACGTCGCCGCCGCGCGCGGCCGCCAGAATGCCGCGGGCGCCGAGCCAGCGGGCGGGCCGGTGATCCCAGGCATGGCCAACGTGCATTCGCACGCTTTCCAGCGTGCCATGGCCGGGCTCGCCGAGCGCATGGGCTCGCCCGAAGACAGCTTCTGGACTTGGCGCGAGGTGATGTATTCCTTTCTGAAGCAGCTCGGGCCGGATCACGTGAGCGCGATCGCGTCCCAGCTCTACTGCGAGATGCTCAAGAACGGCTACACCGCGGTAGCCGAGTTCCATTATCTGCACAACGCGCCGGACGGAAAGCCTTATGCAAACCGCGTCGAGATGTCGCAGCAGCATTTGCTCGCAGCGCAGCGCACCGGCATCGCGATCACCCTGCTGCCATCGCTCTATGCCTACGGGAATTTCGGCCAGGAGCCGCTTGCGCCGGCGCAGAAGCGCTTCGCGACGACGCCCGATGGGGTCCTCGGGATCGTCTCGGCCCTGAAAAAGCAGATCGGCGACAACCCGGACATGCGCTTGGGCGTCGCGCCGCACAGCCTGCGCGCGGCGAGCCCGGCGATGCTGAAGGACCTCGTGACCGGTCTTTCCGCAATCGACCGCAAGGCGCCGATCCACATCCACCTCGCCGAGCAGATCAAGGAAGTGAACGACTGTCTCACCTGGAGCGAGCAGCGCCCGGTGGAGTGGTTGTTCTCCAACATCCCGGTCGATTCGCGCTGGTGTCTCGCGCACTGCACTCACGTTTCCCAAAGCGAGGCGGAGAAGCTCTCCGGGAGCGGCGCTGTGGTCGGCCTGTGCCCGACCACCGAAGGGAATCTCGGCGACGGCATCTTCCCCTTTTCCCGTTTTCGTGAAAAGCGCGGGCGCTGGGGCATCGGCGGGGACAGCCATGTCTCCCAAACCCCGGTCGAGGAGCTGCGATGGCTTGAATACGTGCAGCGCCTGGTGGCACGCCGGCGCAATATCGCTGCCTCGCCCGCGCAACCCTCGGTCGGCGCGACCTTGTGGCGCGAGGCCGCAGCGGGCGGCGCCCAGGCGCTCGCGCGCCCGATGGGCGCGATCGCACCGGGAATGCGCGCGGATCTGGTCGTTCTCAATCCAGAGCACATCAACCTGGTCGGCCGGAGCGGCGATGGTCTCCTCGACGCCTTGCTCTTCGCAGGCGACGGGCAGATGGTCAGGCACGTGATGGTCGGGGGCAAATGGATCGTGCGCGACGGCCACCATCCCGACGAGACGGCGATCGCCGCGCGTTACCGCCAGGTGCAGAAGCGCCTCTACGCGGCGCTCTAGGGCTCCCCGAGCTCCGGTCGATTCTGGAAATGCACGAGCGCTTCGGGATTCGCGAGCGCCTCGAGATTCTTCACCGGTTGCCCGTGCACCACGTTGCGCACTGCGAGCTCGACGATCTTGTTCGACTTGGTGCGAGGAATATCGGGTACCTGCACGACTTTCGCGGGCACGTGCCGCGGAGTAGTATGCCTGCGAATCTGGTTCTTGATCTTCGCGACCAACCCGTCTTCGAGGGCAAGTCCCTCGCGGAGCTTCACGAACAGCACCACGCGCACGTCGCCGATCTCGCCTGGCGGCCAGGTCTGGCCAATCACGAGGGACTCGACCACCTCCTCCAGCTGCTCGACCTGGCGGTAGATCTCCGCCGTTCCGATGCGCACGCCGCCCGGGTTGAGCACCGCATCCGATCTGCCGTAGATGATCATGCCATCGTGCCGGGTGATCTCGCACCAGTCGCCGTGGGTCCAGACCCCGGGAAACCTTTCGAAATAGGCGGCCCGGTATTTCGTTCCGTCCGGGTCGTTCCAAAATCCGACCGGCAGCGATGGGAATGGCCGCGTGCAGACAAGCTCGCCCTTTTGCTCTTTTACCGAGCGGGCGTTCTCGTCGAACACCTCGACCCTGAGGCCCAGGGCCCGGCACTGGATTTCGCCGCGCCACACCGGCAGGATCGGGTTTCCGAGCACGAAGCATCCGCAGATGTCGGTGCCGCCCGAGATCGAGGAGAGGCACACGTCGCGCTTGACCGCTCTGTAAACATAGTCGAAGCCCTCGGGAACGAGCGGTGAGCCGGTGGAGAGCACGGTGCGCAGCTGCTCGAGCCTGTGGCTTTTGCCCGGCTCCGCGCCTGCCTTGGCAAGGGAGTCGATGAACTTCGCGGAGGTGCCCAGGTGCGTCATTCCCTCGGCGTCGGCGTAGTCGAAAAGGATATTGCCTTTCGCCACGAAGGGCGAGCCGTCATAGAGCAGGAGCGTCGCACCCGAAGCGAGCGCCGACGCGAGCCAGTTCCACATCATCCAGCCGAGCGTGGTGAAGTAGAACAGCCGATCTCCGGGCTTCAGGTCGCAATGCAGCTGCTGCTCGCACACATGCTTGAGCAGCGCGCCGCCCGCCCCGTGCACGATGCACTTGGGCGCCCCGGTCGTGCCGGAGGAAAACAGGATGTACAGCGGATGGTCGAAGGGCAACTGCTCGAAGGGGATGTCGGTCGCCGGGCGACCGGCGATGAAGTCCTCCAGACGCTGCGCGCACGGTATAGCGGAGATGTCCGGCTGATCGCTCACATAGGGAACGACGACGACGCGCTTAAGGCTTGGCAGCCTCGCCGCGATCTCCCGCACCTTCTGGAGCGAGTCGATTTCCTTTCCGTTGTAGAAGTAACCGTCAGCCGCGAAGAGCACCGAGGGGGCGATCTGACCGAAGCGGTCGAGCACGCCCTGAACCCCGAAATCGGGGGAACACGTCGAGAAGCTCGCGCCGATGCTCGTCGCGGCTAGCATCGCTGCGATAGCTTCGGGCAGGTTGGGCAGATAAGCGGCGACTCGGTCGCCGGGTTTCACGTCCAAGTCGCGCAGTCCCTGCGCGACACGCGATACTTGCTCGTACAGCTCGCGATGCGTGAGGCGCTTCCTTACCTTGTCTTCGCCCCAGAACACCATCGCCGTGGACGCGTCGCGCCGCCGCAGCAGGTTCTCGGCGAAGTTGAGCCGCGCCTCCGGATACCAGCGCGCCCCCGGCATCCGGTTGCCGTTAGCAAGAACCCGCGCGCCCTTCGCACTCGCGCGCACGCCCGCGAACTTCCACAGCGAGTCCCAGAACTGCTCCGGGTGCTCGATAGTCCAATCGTAGAAGGCAGGATAGTCGTTCAACCCGAGCTTCCAGTCGCGGATCGCCTGGCGCGCGAAACGCGTGAGGTTCGCTTCTTCAATGCGCTCGGGGCTCGGGGCCCATAGCGGCCTTTCAGTCATCGCGGTCTCCTCTCGTCCCGTGGTTGGACATTATAATTTGCGTCGGATCGCGCTTGATCCGGATCGGGAGGAGCATGGCGCGCGAATCGATGCAGTTCGAGGTGGTCGTGGTCGGCGGGGGTCCGGCGGGACTTGCCAGCGCGATCCGGCTCAAGCAGCTCGCGGCCCAGAAAGCGGTCGAACTGGGTGTGTGCGTGATCGAAAAAGGATCCGAGATCGGGGCACACATCCTTTCCGGCGCTGTGATGGACCCGCGCGCGCTTGAGGAGCTCTTCCCCGACTGGAAGGCCCTCGGTGCCCCACTCAAGACCCCCGTGAGCGAGGACCGGTTCCTTTTTCTCACCCGATCCGGCTCGCTCAGGGTGCCGGGTTTTCTCCTGCCCGAATGCTTCAGGAACCACGGCAACTACGTCGTCAGCCTGGGCGACCTGTGCCGCTGGCTGGGGCGGCAAGCCGAAGCGCTGGGTGTCGAGATCTACCCCGGCTTCGCCGCCGCAGAGGTGCTCTACGACGACAAAGGAGGCGTTCGCGGGGTGGCAACCGGCGACATGGGAGTGGGGCGCGATGGAAAGCCTACCGACCAGTATCAGCCGGGGATCGAGCTGCGCAGCAAGTACGTCTTCTTCGCCGAAGGCTGCCGCGGCCATCTGGGTAGGAAGCTGATGGAGCGCTATCGCCTGAGCGCGAACTCCGATCCTCAGGTGTACGGCATCGGTCTGAAGGAGCTCTGGGAGATCGAACCGGGAAAGCACAAGGCAGGGCTCGTCATCCACTCGGCCGGCTGGCCCCTCGCCGCGGACACCTACGGCGGGTCCTTCCTCTATCACATGGAGGGCGATCTCGTGTCCGTGGGCTTTGTCGTCGGACTCGCCTACGCCAACCCTTACCTAGATCCGTACGAGGAATTCCAGCGCTACAAGACTCACCCGGACATCCGCATGTTTCTCGAAGGCGGCAAGCGCATCGCGTACGGCGCGCGCGCCATCGCAGCCGGCGGCCTGATGTCTTTGCCCAGGCTCACGTTCCCGGGCGGATGCCTTGTCGGCGACGAAGCGGGATTCCTCAACGCCTCGCGAATAAAAGGCAGCCACGCGGCGATCAAGTCCGGCATGCTCGCAGCGGAGGCCGCGTTCGCCGCCCTGCAGGCGGGACGATCCGCAGACGAGCTCGATGCCTACAGCGCCGCGTTCCAAGAATCGTGGCTCTTCGACGAGTTGTACCGGGCGCGCAACTTCAAGCAATGGATGTCCAAGGGGCTTTACTCGGGGACCGTGATGGTCGGAGTCGAGCAGACCCTGTTGGGAGGAAAATTCCCGTGGACCCTGCACCACGGCCACGCCGACCACGAAGGTCTCCGGCCCGCTTCCGAGTGCAAACCCATCGACTATCCGAAGCCCGACGGTAAGCTCAGCTTTGATCGCCTCTCCTCGGTATTCATGTCCAATACGAATCACGAAGAGAACCAGCCCTGCCATTTGGTTCTCAGGGACACCACGGTCCCGGTCGGCTTGAACCTCGCGAAATACGCGGGCCCCGAAAGCCGCTACTGCCCGGCGGGCGTGTACGAGTTCGTGAAAAACGGCGACGGCAGCGACAGGCTGCAGATCAACGCGCAGAACTGCGTCCACTGCAAGACTTGCGACATTAAGGATCCGAGCCAGAACATCGTCTGGATCACGCCGCAGGGCGGGGGCGGACCGAACTACCCGAACATGTAGAATGCCGTCTTAACTCTCCGAAGAAAAAGAAATACTTTCGATTAACGAACGTTCGTGCTATTATTTGCCCATGCGAAAAGGCGAGCAGACGCGCACTTTGATCCTCAACGAGGCGGTTGCCCTCGCAAGTCAACTCGGGCTGGAGGGATTGAGCATCGGCTCACTCGCGGACCGGCTGGCCATGTCCAAGAGCGGACTCTTCGCTCACTTCGGCTCCAAGCAGGAGTTGCAGCTCCTCACCCTCAAGCAGGCGCAGACCTTGTTCTTCGAAGAGGTTTTCTCACCCGCATTGAAACAATCCCGAGGCCTGCCGCGCCTCAGAGCCATTTTCTCGAACTGGCTCGCTTGGGTGAAACGCAACGACGATCTCCCCGGCGGCTGTCTGATGCTCGCCGCCGCCGTCGAGTATGACGATCGCCCCGGCGCAGTGCGCGACTTGCTCGTAGCGGGGCAGCGCGAGCTGCGCGGCGCCGTTGCCAAGGCGATCCGCATTGCCATCGACGAGGGGCACCTCGAGGCCCGGACTGATCCCTGGCAGCTCACCTTCGAGCTCTTCGGGATCGTGCTCGCCACCCATCACGACTTCAGGCTGCTCGGCGACGCGCGCTCGCTCGAGCGCGCCGGCGACGCCTTGGAACGACTGATCGAAGCGCATCGCGCCGCGGCGCCGCGCGCCTGAAGGACGGCATGGGCTCCCGGAACGCCACGGCGCCGGAATTTTCCGCGGCCTATCCCGCGCACTTGGTCACGTCCTGGCCGTTGGGCGTCGCGCACTCGATCACCGTTCGCCCGATCCGCCCCGAGGACATCGACCTCGAGACCGAGTTCGCACGCAAGCTCTCGAATGAAACGCGCTACAACCGCTTCCTCGGCGGCGGTGTCCGACTCACACCGGAGATGCTGGAAAAATTCACCCGCATCGATTTCAGCCGCGATATGGCGCTGATCGCGACGGTAACAATCGAGGGAGCCGAAACCGCGATTGGCGTCGCGCGCTACGCGCGCCTCGCGGACGACGTCAGCTGCGAATTCGCGATCACCGTCGCCGATTCCTGGCAGGGCTGCGGGATCGGCAGGAAGCTGCTGGCCATGCTCGTCGATTCAGCCCGCGGGCACGGCATGCGGCGGATCATCGGTGACGTGCTCTCCACGAACACGCCCATGCTGCGTCTCGCCCGTTCGCAAGGCTTTCGCATCGATTGGCATCCCGACGGCCCAGAGTTGCGCCGCGTGGTACTCGAACTTGTAGCTGACGAGGTGCCTGAGCCGCACATTCCAATTTCCGCGGAAAACTGACACAATGGGACGAGGGGAGATCACCGCCATGAAAACACGTCGTATAGAGTTGGGGTCCTTGCTTGTCGTCTTGGCCCTTTGTCCCGCAGCAGTTCAGGCGCAGAGCGCGTTCCGCGTTTACGGCGGGCTTTCTCCGACCACCTACAAGATTTCCTTTGATCAGAACGCCCCCTATAGCAACCGGACCGCGAAGTCCAGCTATACGGCGGCCAATCTCGGCGGGACCTGGATATCGCCCAAAGGAATCTATGTCGACTTGGCGGCGTCGCAGAGCCTCAGCGCGCATCATGACCTGTGGGATTCGGTAACCAGCCAGAAGCAGGATTTTTCGCACGATACTTACACCCTGACGGCCGGCTACAGCCATGCTTTTGCCCAGGGCGCGAGCGTCTCGGGTTTTGGCGGCTACACAAAGAGCACCACCGTCCTTCACGCGCCTCGTCCGCCCTTCCTTTTCTCCAAGGACACATTTGACAGCCAAGGGATTTTCGTCGGAGCGGGCGCAGGGGTCCCCGCGCTGCGCGGGCAGTTCAGCGGCAGCCTCGCCATTGCCGGGATGAAGGGCAAGTGGAGAGACGATAACGGCTTCAACAATACCGCCGACACCACCTTCGGCTTCAGCCTCGGGGGAGGCTATACCTACCCGATCACGCCGGCTTTGGGAGTCACCGCCGATTTGAGATACCAGCAATACAAGTACAACTTCGGAGTCGTCACCGCGGCCGCGTATACCGTTACCGAAAATATCACCAGCCTCGGGATCAGGCTCGGCTACCGGTTCTGACTCGCCGCTAGAACGTCGGCGGGACGATGATCGTCGACTTCTTCTTTTCTGCTTCTTTCTGCTTCTTGGCGGCCTCCTCCAACCGCGTGCTCTCCAATTCAAGGATGCGCTGGCGCGCCGGTTCCGCGTACTGACCGTTCGGATAGCGGTTCAGGTATTTCTGAAGGTCGGCGGCCTTGCGGCTCGATTTGACCGAGTCCCAGAGTGATGTCTCCGCAGCCAGCTTTGCCCTGCTCTCGGCGTCGCGCTGCGCCTGCACCTTGGCCTCGCGCTGCGCCCTCGCATCGGCCTCGCGCTGTGCTCTCTCCTCGGCGTCGCGCCTCGCCTTCGCCTCCGCCTCGCGTTTCGCTTGCGCTTCTGCCTCACGCTTTGCTCGTAGGTCAGCCTCGCTTTTCGCCTGCGCTTCTGCCTCACGCTTCGCCCGCAGCTCGGCCTCGCGTTTCATTTGCGCTTCCGTCTCCCGCTTCGCCTTCAGGTCGGCCGCGCGCTGCGCCTGCGCCTCGGCTTCGCGTTTCGCTTGCGCCTCGGCCTCGCGTTGCGCCTGCGCTTCGGCGTCGCGCTTTGCCTGCGCATCGCGCTGCGCCTTCGCCTCGGCATCACGCTTCGCCTGCGCTTCGGCCTTTGCCGCTTCGGCGGCGTCGCGTCTGGCCTTTGCCTCCGCCTCGACCTTCTGAGCAGTCGATTGCTCGCTCGGCTTGGTAACGAAGAAATAGGCGGCGGCGCCCGAAAGTGCCAGGACCCCTAGGATCGCCGGTACGAGCAGCGAGCGACTCTTCCCCGCCCGCGCGGGTTCGGGCGACGGCGCGTCCGCGAGCTTGATGGTCTTCTCGACCGCCGCCCGCGCGCTCTCCTCCGCCTCGGCACGTGGCACGCTCCGCTGAAGCCGCGTCCTGTCGGCTCCCGCCATGGTACGCGTGCCGCTGTCATCGGCAGGGGAACCGCTCCGCAGTTTGGCGGCCTTGCGTGCCGCAAGCGACGCATACACGCCCTGCGGAAACTGCCGGACGTAGAGCTCGAAATCGTTCGCGTCGTCGCTGTCCTTGATCGAGCGCCAGAACTCGAGCTCCATTTCCCCGGATCTCAGCGCCTCGGGGGCGTGGGTGGACTGCGGGACGCGGGGCTCGCGCGGCACGACCAGGGTGGGTTCGGCCTCCGGTATCGCCGGCTTCCCTTCCGCGGCGCGCTTGAGCGCCTGGGAGAATTCGCGTGCGGTCGCAAAGCGTTGGTCGGGATTCTTCGCCAGCGCCTTCGCCACCACCCGGTCGAACTCCGGCGACAGCGCCACGTTGATCGACGACGGCATCGGGGGATCCTCCTGGATGATCTTCTTCGCGACGGTCCAGGCGCCCTCCCCCGTAAAGGGCTTCTGGCCGGTCAAAAACTGGTACAGGATCACGCCCGCAGAAAAAATGTCGGTGCGCCGGTCGATGCGCTGCCCCTGGATTTGCTCGGGCGACATATAGGCGGGCGTTCCGACCATCGTGCCCGCCTGCGTGCGCTCCGCGTGGGTGCGGTCGGCATCGGTGACGCGCGCCACGCCGAAATCGGTGAGCTTGGTCCGGCCTTGGCTGTCTAGCATGACGTTTGCGGGCTTGATGTCGCGGTGGACCACCCCCGCTTCGTGCGCGAAGTCGAGCGCATCCAGCAGCTCGCACATGATACGCACGCATTCCTTCCGGTCGAACTGCCGGCCCGTGATCAGGGTGGACTTCAGCTCGTCGCCGCGAATGAACTCCATGACGAGGTAGGCGATGTCGCCTTCTTCGCCGAAGTCGTAGACTTGGACGATGTTCGGGTGATTGAGACGCGCCACGGCATGCGCCTCGCGCACGAACCGCATCGAGAAATCCTTGGCGGTCTCCTCGTCGAGCTGGCTGATCAGAATGGTCTTGATCGCTACCTTGCGGTGGAGCTTGGGATCGAGCGCTTCGTAGACGATGCCCATCGCCCCCTTGCCGAGGACGCGCTCGAGCTGGTAGCGACCGAGGGTTTGCGGTCCGGCGGCCATGCTTCAGGGCAAGCCGATGCGTCCGTGTGTGTGCGCGGGACAGGCGCTCAAAACTGATCCTCCGCCAGGGCCATCACTCCCGTCGCGCCGTGCACGATCGCGTTCCGCAGCCCGGGCGCCTGCGTGAGAACGTGATCGGCGTAGAAGCGCGCGGTCTTGATTTTCGCCTCGTAGAAGGACTTGTTGCCCTTTCCCTCGGAGAGCCGCTGACGCGCGACGAGCGCGGCGCGCGCCATCTGCCAGCCGCCGCACACGATGCCCATGAGCTTCAGGAAGGGAACGGCGCTGGCGTGTGCCGCCTTGATGTCGTTGCCGTAGGTGATGACCATCCAGGAGACGCATTCCTCGGCGGCAGTCAGCGCCGCGGAAAAGGCCTCACGGGTCGCCGCCATGTCCTCCCCCGCCGCCTTACTGAGCTCCGCTTCCACCGCGCGCATCACCGTGATCACCTCCTTTGCGGTCGCGCCGCTCTCGCGCGCGACCTTGCGGCCGATGAGGTCGTTTGCCTGGATGCCGGTCGTGCCTTCGTAGATCGTCGTGATCCGCGCGTCGCGCAGGTGCTGGGCCGCGCCGGTCTCCTCGATGAAGCCCATGCCGCCGTGGACCTGGATGCCCGTGGACGCCAGGTCGATGCCGGTCTCGGTGAACCAGCCCTTCACGATCGGGATCATGAGGTCGACGAAGGCCTGGTTGCGCGCGCGTTCTTCCTTGTCGGGGTGCCTCAGCGACTTGTCCACAGCCGCCGCGACGACGTACGCGAGCGCGCGCATCGCCTCGGTCTGGGACTTCATGCTCATCAGCATGCGGCGCACGTCGGGGTGGTGGATGATGGTCACCGCCTTGCCGCCGCCTGCGACGTCGCGGCTCTGCACGCGCTCTTTTGCGTACGCGAGCGCCTGCTGGTAGGCTCGCTCGGAGATCGCAAGGCCTTCCATGCCCACTGCGAAGCGCGCGAGATTCATCATGATGAACATGTATTCTAGGCCTCGGTTCTCCTCGCCCACCAGGTAGCCGACCGCGTTCTCGTACACGAGGACGGCAGTCGGGCTCGCGTGGATGCCGAGCTTGTGCTCGATCGAAGCGCACTGCACCTCGTTCCTCTGCCCGATCGAGCCGTCGGCGTTCACCAGGAACTTCGGCACGAGAAACATCGAGATGCCACGCACGCCCTCGGGTGCGCCCTCGACGCGCGCGAGCACTAGGTGCACGATGTTCTCGGTCAGGTCGTGCTCGCCATAGGTGATGAAGATTTTCTGCCCCGAGACCCGGTAATGATCGCCCTCGCGGACCGCCTTGGTGCGGACGAGCGCCAGATCGGAACCCGCCTGCGGCTCGGTGAGATTCATGGTGCCAGTCCAGCCGCCCGCTATCATCTTCGGCAGGTATCGCTTCTTCTGTTCCTCGGTGCCGCGCAGGATCAATGCCTCGACCGCGCCCGCGGTGAGCATCGTGACCAGCGAAAAGGAAAGGTTCGCCGACTTCCACATCTCGACGACAGGCGTCGAGACGATCTTCGGCAGCCCCTGTCCCCCGTGCTCGGCGGGCGCCTGCAGGGCGTTCCAGCCGGCCTCGACGAACTGGCGGTACGCGTCCTTGAAGCCCTTGGGCGTCGTGACCTGGCCCTTGTCCCACTTCGAGCCCTCCTTGTCGGCGGGCTTGTTGAGCGGCGAGAGGACGCCGCTCGCGAACTTCGCGCTCTCCTCGAGGATCTGGTCGACGAGCTCGGCATTGATCTCCTCGCAACCGGGCAGCCTCGCGACCTCGGCCAGGCCGGCCAATTCCTGCAGCACGAAGTGCATGTCACGAAGGGGCGCTTTGTATTCGCTCATGGGTGCCTCTGCAAAAACTGTTTATCCCAGCTCTTTCACCAATTCCGGAACGATCTTGAACAGGTCTCCTACGATCCCGTAGTCCGCAACCTGGAATATCGGCGCTTCCTCGTCCTTGTTGATGGCGACGATGACTCGGCTGTCCTTCATGCCCGCCAGGTGCTGGATCGCGCCCGAGATGCCCACGGCGATGTAGAGCTCCGGCGCGACGATCTTTCCGGTCTGCCCGACCTGCCAGTCGTTCGGCACGAACCCTGCGTCCACCGCGGCGCGCGAAGCCCCCATCGCCGCGCCGAGCTTGTCGGCGAGGGGTTCCAGGATCTTGAAGTTGTCCGCCGAGCCCATTCCGCGCCCGCCCGAGACCACCACGCGTGCGGAAGTCAGCTCGGGTCGTTCGGACTTCGTGAGCGCGCGGCCGACGAGCGATGACAGGCCTGCATCGGCGCCTGCCTGAAGGGTTTCCACTGCGCCCGAGCCGCCGTTTGCGGACACCGCGTCGAAACCCGTCGTTCGCACGGTGACGATCTTGATCCTGTCCTTCGATTGCACGGTCGCAAGGGCATTGCCGGCATAGATCGGGCGCACGAAAGTGTCGGCGCTCACGACCGCGACGATGTCGGAGATCTGCGCCAAGTCCAGCGTTGCCGCGACGCGCGGCGCGAGATTCTTCCCGAAGGAATTCGCAGGCAGGAGAACGTGCGTATACCCTCCGGCGAGGCCACCCACCAGCGGCGCGATGTTTTCCGCAAGCTGGTCCTTGTAGTGCGGCGCGTCGACCACCAGGACTTTCTTGACGCCCGCGATCGCCGTGGCGGCTTTGGCTGCGGCGCCACAGTTCGAGCCGGCAACAAGGACGACGATATCGCCGCCGATCTTCGCCGCGGCAGCGACGGTATTGAGCGTCGCCGATTTGATCGATTGGCCGTCATGCTCGGCGATGACGAGCACGCTCATGCAATCACCTTGGCCTCGTTGCGGAGCTTCGCAACCAGCGCCTTCGCGTCGGGAACCTTGGCCCCCGCCTTGCGCTTGGGCGGCTCCTCCACTTTCAAGGTCTTGAGCCGCGGCGCGACGTCCACGCCGAGCGCGTCGGGCTTCAGCACTTCCAGGGGCTTCTTCTTCGCCTTCATGATATTGGGCAGCGTGACGTAACGCGGCTCGTTCAAACGCAGGTCGGTCGTCACCACGGCCGGCGTCTTGATCGAGATCGTTTCGAGCCCTCCGTCCACCTCGCGCGTGACCTCGGCCCTGGCGTCCGAAATTTTCACCTTCGAAGCGAAGGTTGCCTGCGACCAGCCGAGGAGCGCAGCGAGCATCTGGCCCGTCTGATTGCAGTCGTCGTCGATCGCCTGCTTGCCGAGTATCACGAGCTGCGGATTCTCCCTCTGCGCGACCGCAAGCAGGAGTTTCGCCACCGCGAGCGGCTGCAGCTCCACGTCGGTCTCGACGAGGATCGCGCGATCGGCACCGAGCGCGAGCGCCGTGCGCAGCGTTTCCTGGCAGGACTGCGTGCCGCAGGATACCGCGACGATTTCGGTCGCGGTCCCGGCTTCCTTCAGGCGTATCGCTTCCTCGACCGCGATCTCGTCGAAAGGATTCATCGACATCTTCACGTTGGCCGTCTCGACGCCCGAGCCGTCGGCCTTGACGCGCACCTTGACGTTGAAATCGACGACGCGCTTGACCGCAACCAGGATTTTCATTCACCGCCTCTTGCGGAAATACCGGCGGATTATAAGCCATCGGGCGCCCCGCGCCGGCTCCGGGCGCTCATCTATATAATCGGCCTGCCCCGATCGCTCCCGCCATGCCGCGCCCGCTCTCTCACATCCGCGTTCTCGATCTCTCGCGCGTTCTCGCCGGGCCCTGGGCATCGCAGAATCTTGCCGACCTCGGCGCGGAAGTGCTCAAGATCGAACGTCCCGGGTCGGGGGACGACACGCGCAGCTGGGGCCCTCCCTTCCTCAAGGACAAGGACGGCGTGGAGACGCGCGAATCGGCATACTTCCTTTCGGTGAACCGCGGCAAGAAATCGGTGACGCTCGACATCGCGAAGCCCGAAGGCCAGCGTATCGCCCGTGCGCTCGCGGCGAAGTGCGACGTGCTGCTCGAGAACTACAAGGTCGGCGGCCTCGCAAAATACGGGCTCGCCTATGACGATCTGAAGAAAATCAATCCGCGCATCGTCTACTGCTCGATCACGGGGTTCGGCCAGTCCGGCCCGAGCGCGCACCGCCCCGGATACGACTTCATATTCCAGGGCATGGGCGGGCTGATGAGCATCACCGGCGAGCGTGACGGCGAGTCAGGGGGCGGTCCGCAGAAGGTCGGGATCGCCGTCACCGACGTCCTCGCCGGGATGTACGCGAGTCTCGCCGTCACCGCGGCCATCGCGCACCGCGACCGCACCGGCGTCGGGCAGTACATCGACCTCGCCCTGCTCGATTCGATCGTCGCGTTCGGCGCGAACCAGATCCTGAACTACTTCACCTCGGGAAAGATCCCGGGACGGTACGGAAACGCGCACGCTAACGTCGTGCCTTACGAAGTGTTCGCCACCGCCGACGGCCACCTCATCCTCGCCGTCGGCAACGACAGCCAGTTTGCGAGCTTCTGCAAGGTCGCCGGCCGGTCGGAGCTCGCCGCCGATTCGCGCTACGCCACCATGCCGAGCCGCATCACGAATCGCGTTACGCTCATTCCGCTGCTACGGGAGATATTCAGGCAACGACCGAGCGGGCGGTGGCTCACCGAGCTCGAAGCCAGCAACGTTCCCTGCGGCCCGATAAACGACTACAAGGAGGTATTCGAAGACCCTCAGGTGCGGCACCGTGGACTGAAAATCGAGATTCCGCACCCGGCGGGCATGCCCCGCCCTACCGTCGCCAGCCCGATGCGGTTTTCCGAGACTCCCGTCGAATACGAGCTGCCTCCGCCGCTCCTTGGGGAGCACACCCGCGAGGTCCTCGGCGATCTGCTCGGGATGCGCCGCGAAGAACTCGATCGGCTCGCGGCGATGAAAATAATCTAGCCTACAGCAACAGGCTCAGGCGGAGCGGGCCAGGGCGCGCGCCGCGGCAGTGAACGCCTTTGCCATCGCTCCGGCGACCTGCGTGAGCGGAGTATCGGCGCGCGTGAACATGCCGACGATGAACGACGGCATCGGTTCGACCACCGGGATCTGCTGGAGAAAATCGCGCAGTATCGACTCGGGCAGCGCTTGGCGTGACAGGAAACCCAGCATTTCAGTTTTCGTGATCAGCCCGATCGCGGTATTGTAGGACTCGCACTGGACCAACTGCTTGGGGACAGGCAACCCGGCCGAGGAGAATACGCGGTCGAGCGGCCCGCCGGGGGTGTCCGGCGGGAGGAGCGAAATCCAGTTCGCCTCGGCAAGCTGGGCGAGCGAGCGCGCCTTTTCCAGCGGATGACCCCTGCGGGCCACGACCACGAAGTCGTTGCGGAACAGAGGACGAAACGCCAGCCCGGAATCGGGTTTGACGACCGCCCTCCGGCAAATCGCGAAATCGAGCGTTTCGTCCCGCACGAGCGGAAGCAGAAGTTGGGGAAGGCCTTCCGCGATGTGAACCCGGGTTTGCGGGAACTGTTCCCGGAAACGGGTGATAGCCTCCGGCACCATGATGGCCGAGGTCGGTGAAACGCCCAACGCAACCGAGCCCAGCGTCTGGCCCAGCTTGTCGACCTCTTCTTCGGCCTTGCGCAATTCGGCTTGCGCGGCCCGCGCCCGGGCAAGGAACGCACGCCCCGGCTGGGTCAGCACCACGCCCGTCGGGGTCCGCTGGAGGAGCCGAGCGTGCAGCTCCGCCTCAAGTCCCCGCACACTTCGCGTGATCCCCGGCTGCGACACGCCCAGCCTCCGGGCTGCAGCACGAATGCCGCCGGACTCCACGACTGCCACGAAATCCCGGATTTGGCTCAGCCGCATGGTGATAACCCGTTCTGTATCGCGCGGATGACTTTGTCATCTTACACGCGAGAACGCACCGTGCTTATATCTTCGTTGGCCGAGCGCCAATTTTTGCCGCTTGCGCGCCCCGATACGGCGGCGCGAAGAGCTTCCTACCCAAAACGAATGCGCTCGAATCTCACCTTGCTGGGTAAGGAGATAGCACATGAAAAGCAAGCTCGTGATACTGCTTTCCTTAGCGGGATCGGTTGCTGCCCTGTTCCTTTTCCAAGTTGATTTCGCGTCGTCTCAGCAGCTCTTCGGCTTCCAATTCAGAGCCAGTGATCCCGGCGTGCGGGGCGGGGCGCCTGGCGGCGGCGGGGCCATCGCGGGATTGACTGCGACCGAATTCGCGTTTTTTACGGCAAGCCGCGATACGTTCCAGGAAGTGGACAACGTCCCCAGCGGCTTGGGACCGAGAATGAATCTCGACCAATGCTCCGGCTGTCACGCGCAGCCAGCGGTCGGTGGAACCAGTCCGTTTGTGAACCCTCAGGTGGCCTTCGCCGGCAAGGACGGAGGAACCGACTCCGTTCCCTCGTTCATCAGGGCCAACGGTCCGGTACGCGAAGCGCGGTTTGTGCAGAATCCGGACGGAACGGCCGACGGGGGCGTGCACGCACTCTTCACCATCACCGGCCGGGCCGGCGCGACGGGTTGCGCGCTCGCGCAGCCGGACTTCGCGACCCAGCTTGCGCGGAACAACGTGATCTTCCGGATCCCCACGCCGGTATTCGGCGCGGGCCTGATCGAGCAGATTCCGGACGGTACGATCCTCGCCAACATGGACGGCGACGCAAATACGAAGAGCTTTCTCGGGATAAAGGGCCACGCGAACTTCCACGTCGCCGGGCGCACGATCACGGGCATGGCGAATCGTAACGGCAATGACGGTACGATCGCCCGGTTCGGATGGAAGGCGCAGAACAAATCGCTGCTCTTGTTCTCGGGCGAGGCGTACAACGTCGAGCAGGGAATCACCAACGAGCTGTTCCAGACCGAGCGGGACGAAACTCCGAACTGCCAGTTCGCGGCGGTTCCGAACAGTGTCACCGACACCGCCGCCGCGGCGCCTATCAATGCGTTAAGCGACATCGAAAAGTTCAGTTTCTTCATGCGCTTCCTCGCGGCGCCGACGCCTTCTCCCGATACGCCGGGAGGAGCCGCATCCATCGCGAACGGCAGGTCCCTGTTCCGCAGCACCGGTTGCGCGCTCTGTCACACGCCCACGCTCACGACCGGCAACTCCGCAGTCGCGGCGCTGCGCAATCAGCCGGTGAATCTGTTCTCGGACATGCTGGTCCACGACATGGGTGACGAGCTGGCCGATGGGGTCTCCCAGGGACAGGCGGGCCCAAGAGAGTTCCGGACCGCGCCGCTTTGGGGTGTAGGACAGCGGGTTTTCTTCCTGCACGACGGACGCACCGCGGACTTGCTGCGGGCGATTCAGCAGCATGCGAGCAACGGCTCCGAAGCGAACGGCGTGACCTCGCGGTTCAACAACCTCCGCGAAGGCGACAAGCAGGACTTGCTCAACTTCCTGCGTTCGCTGTAATCCGCCCGTCTGATGAACCCGCGTCGAGCGAAAGCTCGACGCGGCTTTTTTTGTGCAGCCGGGGGAAGCCCGGTTCCTAGAGCGGCTTCCTGATCAGCCTTCCCAGCTCGCCGATCACGCCGCGGCGGAAGGTGAGCACGCAGATCACGAAGATCACGCCCTGCACGACCGTCACCCAGGAGCCGATCTGCGCGAGGTAGTTCTCCATCGAGATGATGATCAGCGCGCCCACCACCGGCCCGAACACGGTCCCGAGCCCTCCGAGCAGCACCATCAGCACGACCTCGCCCGACATGGTCCAGTGCACGTCGGTGAGCGAAGCGAGCTCGAACACCAGCACCTTGGTCGCTCCGGCGAGGCCCGCGAGCGTCGCCGAGAGCGCGTAAGCGAGCAGCTTGTAGCGGTTGACGTCGTAGCCGAGCGAAAGCGCCCTCGGCTCGTTTTCGCGGATCGCCTTCAGCACCTGCCCGAAGGGCGAGTGCACGGCGCGGTGGATGAGGAGAAATCCGCCGACGAACACGGCGAACACCAGCGAATACATCGCCCACACGCTGTCGAGATCGAGCACGCCGAAGAGCTTCCCGCGCGGCACGGCCTGGATTCCGTCCTCACCGCCTGTAAACGGCGCTTGCAAATACAAGAAATACATCATCTGCGCGAGTGCCAGCGTGATCATCGCGAAGTAGATGCCCTGCCGGCGGATCGCGAGCAGTCCGGTGACGAGGCCGAGCAACGCGGAACACGCCGTGCCGAAGAGAATCGCGAACTCGGGCGGGAAGCCCCATACCTTGGCGGCGTGCGCCGAGGCATAGCCGGCGGTTCCGAGAAACATCGCGTGCCCGAAGGACAGCAGGCCCCCGTAGCCGACCAGTAGGTTGAAGGCGCACGCAAACAGCGCGAAGCACATCACCTTCATGAGGAACACGGGATACGCGACGAGCGGCGCGAGCGCGAAGAACGCGATCATCACCGCGGTGGCGATGCGCTGATGCGCAAGCCCGTCGGCGCGCGATGCAGCGCGCGAGGCCAGCTCGTTGACGGCCGACATGATCCTAGAACGCCCTCACCGCAGCGTTCCGAAGAGGCCTGCCGGCTTGATCATCAGAACGATCGCCATGATGATGAAGATCACCGTGTTCGATGCCTCGGGATAGAACACCTTGGTCAGGCCCTCGATCAGCCCGAGCGCAAAGCCGGTCACGATCGAGCCCATGATCGAGCCCATGCCTCCGATCACGACTACCGCGAAAACGACGATGATGAGGTCCGCTCCCATGAGCGGATTGACCTGGTAGATCGGCGCGGCCATCACGCCCGCGAACGCCGCGAGGGCGACGCCGAAGCCGTAAGTGAGCGTGATCATTCTGGGCACGTTGATGCCGAAAGCCTGCACTAGCGCCGGGTTCTCGGTCGCCGCGCGCAGGTACGCGCCGAGCCGGGTCTTCTCGATCACGAACCAAGTCGCGAGGCACGCGACGATCGACGCGAGGATCACCCATGCCCGGTAGTTCGGCAGGAACATGAAACCCAGGTTGCGCCCGCCGGAAAGCTCCTGCGGCATGGCATAGGGAATTCCCGAGGTGCCGTATTCGTTGCGGAAAAGCCCCTGGATGATGAGCGCGAGCCCGAAGGTGAGGAGCAGCCCGTACAGGTGGTCGAGCTTGTAGAGCCTCGCGAGCATCAGCCGCTCGATGACCATGCCGATGATTCCAACTGCGAGCGGAGCGACCGCGAGCGCCCACCAGTAACCGATTCCGAGCTTCGTGATCAGGAAATAGGCGCAGAACGCGCCCATCATGTACTGGGCGCCGTGGGTGAAGTTGATGATGTTGAGCAGCCCGAAAATCACCGCGAGCCCAAGCGACAAGAGCGCGTAGAACGAGCCGTTGATCAGCCCGATCAGCAGCTGCCCGAACAGCGCCTGGGTCGGGACCCCGAAGATTTCCGTCATCGCTTCACCGCGTGAGGCAATATCACTGCTTCACCAGCGAGCACCCCCCTTCGTTCAGCGGCCGGAACGCCTGGTCCGCCGGAATGGTGGCGCGGATCTTGTAGTAGTCGTAGGGACCCTTGGACTCCGAGGGCTTTTTCACCTCGACCAGATAAGCGGGATGAAGCTTTCGGCCGTCCGCACGCACTGTGCCCTTGCCGAAGAGCGGATCATCGGTCGGCAGATCCTTCATTTTGGCGATCACCTTGGTGCCATCGTCGCCCTTAAGCGCCTCGACCACCTTCAGGTAATGCGTGATCGCCGAGTACACCCCCGCATGGACCATGGTCGGGTACTTGCCGCCGTTGGCGGCGGCAAAGCGCTTGGCGAACGCCCGTGTCCGGTCGTTCAGATCCCAGTAGAAGGTCTCAGTGAAGATCAGCCCCTGTGCCTTGTCCAGCCCAAGGCCGTGGATATCCGAAAGGAACACCAGCATGCCGGCGAGACTCTGTCCGCCTCTGACGATTCCGAATTCGGCCGCCTGCTTGATCGAGTTGGTGGTGTCGCCGCCCGCGTTGGCGAGCCCGATGATCTTCGCCTTGGAAGCCTGCGCCTGCAGCAGGAACGAGGAAAAGTCCTGCGCGTTGAGCGGATGGCGCACCTTGCCCAGCACCTTGCCGCCGTTCTTCAGCACCACCGCCTCGGTGTCGCGCTCGAGCGCTAGCCCGAAGGCGTAGTCGGCGGTCACGAAGAACCAGGTGTCCCCGCCGGTCTTGACGATCGCGTTGCCCGTGCCGTTGGCGAGCATCCAGGTGTCGTAAGTCCAGTGGATCGTGTTGGGCGAGCAGGCCTTTCCCGTAAGGTCGGAAGTCGCCGCGCCCGACACCAGGAACGCCTTGCCTTTTTCGCGCGTGATCTGGTTTATCGCGAGTGCGATCGAGGAGGTCGGCACGTCCACGATGACGTCCACCTTGTCCACGTCATACCACTGGCGCGCGATGCTCGAGCCGACATCGGGTTTGTTCAAGTGATCCGCTGACAGGAGCTCCACCTTTATGCCCCGCTTCGCCGGCCCGAAGTCCTCGATCGCCATGCGCGCCGCCGTGGCCGAACCCGACCCGGTGATGTCCGCATACAGGCTTGACATGTCGGTCAAGACACCGATCTTCACCACCCCGTCGGAAATCTGCGCTTGCGCGAGCGTAGCGGCGACGGCCAGCGTCGCCGCCGCGAATATGCTTCGATTGGAGAACATGGGAACTCCTCTTGTCTTTGGTTGATTGGACTCGGGCTACACGCCCAGGTATTCGTGAACCTTCTCCAAATTGGACTCTAGCTCGCTGTTCGGGATCATGTCCACCACCCGGCCGCCCTCCATGACGTAGTGGCGATCCGCGACGCGCGAGGCGAACCGGAAATTCTGCTCGACCAGGAGGATGGTAAACCCTTCCGCCTTGAGCCGCGAGATGGTGCGCCCAATCTGCTGAACGATCACGGGGGCGAGGCCTTCGGTCGGCTCGTCCAGAAGCAGCAGGCGAGCTCCGGTGCGCAGAATGCGTCCGATCGCGAGCATCTGCTGCTCGCCTCCCGAGAGCTTTGTCCCCTGGCTCGCGAGCCGCTCCTTCAGGTTCGGGAACAGCCCGAAGACCTGATCGAGGGACAGCCCCCCCGCGCGTACCACCGGCGGAAGCAGGAGGTTTTCGCGGACGTCGAGGCTCGCAAAGATGCCGCGCTCCTCGGGGCAGAACGCGACCCCGAGTCGGGCGATGCGATCGGAGGACAGCGCTATGATCTGCGCGCCGTCGATCCGGATCGAGCCCTCCCGGCGGGCGACCATGCCCATGATGGCCTTGAGGGTCGTGGTCTTGCCGACGCCGTTGCGGCCGAGCAGCGTCACCACTTCCCCTCGGCGCACTTCGAACTGCGCCCCGTGCAGGATGTGGGATTCCCCGTACCACGCGTTCAGGTTGGCTACGGAAAGCAGCGCCGTCTCAGGCATGCTCGAAACCCAGGTAGGCCTTGATCACTTCCGGATGGCCGGACACCGAGCCGTAGTCGCCCTCGGCGATGATCTCGCCGCGCGAGAGCACGGTGATGTGATCCGAGAGGTTCTCGACGACGCCGAGGTTGTGCTCGACCATGAGCACGGTGCGGTCGGCGGCAACGCGCCGGATGAGCGCAGCGATGCGCTCCACGTCCGCGTGCGCCATGCCGGCCGTGGGTTCGTCGAGGAGCATCATTTCGGGATCGAGCGCTAGCGTGGTCGCGATCTCGAGCGCGCGCTTGCGCCCGTAGGGCAGTTCCACCGCGATCGACTCTTCGAACGCCGACAGGCCCACCGCGTCGAGAAGCTCCCGCGCGCGCGAATTCAGGTCGCGCAATATCCGGTCCGCTCGCCAGAAATCGAACGAGCGGCCGCGCTTGCGCTGAAGCGCGATGCGCACGTTCTCCAGGACCGTGAGATGCGGAAACACCGCCGAAATCTGGAAGGACCGGACCAGCCCGAGCCTCGCGATCGCGGCGGGGCTGGAGCCCGTAATCTGGCGCCCGTTGTAGAAGATCTGGCCGCGGGTCGGGGTAACAAAGTGCGTGAGCAGGTTGAAGCAGGTGGTCTTGCCCGCGCCGTTGGGACCGATGAGCGCGTGGATGCGCCCGCGCCTGACCTTGAGGCTGACGTCGCTCACGGCGACGAAGCCCTTGAACTCCTTCCTCAGGCCGCGCGTTTCGAGAATGATGTCTTCCGCCATGGATGCGGCGAGGATCCTGTCTGGTCGTTCGGGGCGAAAAAGGGCGGACGCATCGGGAGAGTGCCGGCATTATAACCACGCAGCACGCGCCGCAACGCGTGGCGAAAAGAAGTCACGTCGCGGCGACGCCCGTTCCGGTCAGCAGGCCGAGATCGCCACCCGCCGCCGCGGTATTCACCGTAAAGACGCGTTCGGTCGTGAATCGCACGAGGTAATTCGGGCCGCCGGCCTTCGGTCCGGTCCCGGACAGCCCCTCGCCGCCGAACGGCTGCACGCCCACGACCGCGCCGATCATGTTGCGGTTGACATAGAAATTGCCGACCGCCGAGCGCGCGCGAATGCGCTCGGCGCGCGAGTCCACGCGGGTGTGCACGCCCATCGTAAGCCCGTATCCCGTGGCGCTGATGTCGTCGACCACGCGATCGAGGTCGCCGAGCGGAAATCGCGCTATGTGAAGGATGGGGCCGAAACGCTCCCCGGGAACCTCGCGTATCGACCCGATTTCGAACGCCACCGGAGCGACATAAGTGCCGGCAGCCGGGACCGGGCCGGACTCGGCGATCAGCTTCGCACGCGAGCGCAGATCGGAAATGTATTCCGCCAGCTTCCGGCGGGCCTGCGAATCGATCACCGGTCCGACGTCGGTCGCAGGATCGGCGGGATCGCCGATGCGCAGCGCGGCCATCGCACCCCGCAGCATGTCGAGCACCGCGGGCGCGATCTCCTCCTGCAGGTACAGGACGCGAAGCGAGCTGCAGCGCTGCCCGGCCGAGCGAAAGGCGCTGGCCACCACCGCGTCCACGACCTGCTCGGGCAACGCGCTGGAGTCCACGATCATGGCGTTCAGGCCGCCCGTTTCGGCGATCAGAGGCGCGATGGGGCCTTCGCGCTCCGCGAGAACGCGTTGAATTGCGCGAGCGGTGACGGTTGAGCCGGTGAAGGCGATGCCCGCGATCCTCGGATCGGCGACAAGAGCTCGCCCGATCCCGCCGTCGCCGGGAAGAAGGTGAAAGGCGCCGGGCGGGATCCCCGCTTTCAGGATCAGCTCGGCGATGCGGTACGCGGTGAGCGCCGTCTGCTGCGCCGGCTTCGCAACCACCGTGTTGCCGGCGACCAGCGCGGCCGCGACCTGTCCCGTGAAAATCGCGACCGGGAAGTTCCATGGGCTGATGCAGGCGAACACGCCGCGGCCGTGCAGGGTCAGCACGTTGCTCTCGCCGACTGGGCCGGGCAGCGCCGTCGGGATGCCGAGGCGCTCGCGCGCCTGCTGCGCGTAGTAGCGGCAGAAATCCACCGCTTCGCGCACGTCCGCCATGGCATCGGGCAAGGTTTTTCCCGCCTCCCAAACGCACAGAGCCATCAGGACGGCCATGTCGGCTTCCAGTAGATCGGCCAGCCGCTCCAGGGCCGCGGCGCGTTCGGGCACGCTGACCGCGGACCAGGCGATCCGCGCCGCGTGTGCGCAGTCGACTGCGGACCGTGCAATCTCCGGCGTTGCTTCGCTCACCTCGCCGATGGTCACGTCGGGCCGGGCGGGCGACACGGCTGGCCGCGCCGGACCCGGCCTGCGCTCGCCGTTCACGAGAGATCCAGCGGTCCACGAGCGCCGCGCTTCGTTCACCGACTTCGCCCACGCGGCGAGCGAGGCGGAATCCCCGAGGTCATAGCCCCTTGCAATGCGCCGTTGCGGCATGTGCAGCTCCGTTGGTAAGGGAATATCGCGCGGGCGCGGGCCCGCATCGAGAAATTCGAAACCTGTGTGCAGCAAATCGTCGGACCGTTTCGCGCGTGCCGCCTGGCGCACATAGGAAGTACTCGCCGAGTTTTCGAGCAGCCTGCGCACCAGGTAGGCAAACAGCTCGCGCTTCTCGCCGACGGGCGCATACGTGCGCACCGGCAGATCCGGATGCGTAGCTGCGAGCGTGCGGTACAGCCCTCCTCCCATCCCGTGGAGGCGCTGGCACTCGAGCCGCGCAGGGGCAGGGGAAGCGCCGCCGGGCGGATCGGCAAGCGCGAGCACGCACGCGAGTGTCACCGGGTTGTGCGTGGCGAACTGCGGATACACCCTGTCCAGTCCGGCCGAGAGACGCCGGGCGCAGGCGAGATAGCACAGGTCGGTGAGCCGCTTGTCGGTGAAAACCGGATAGCGCTCCAGCCCCAGCTCTTGCGCCCGCTTGACCTCGGCGTCCCAATAGGCGCCCTTCACCAGCCGCACGGCGATCGGCATGCCGCCGCGCTCGCGGCGGCGAGCGGCGATCTCCAGCAATGCGTCCACGGTTCGCGGCGCGCACGGCTGATAGGCCTGCACCGCAAGACCCAGCCCTGCCCAGCGGTCCAGCGCCGGATCCGCCGCCAGCGCCTCGAACAGATCGAGCTGCAGCGACAAGCTTTCCGATCCCTCGGCGTCGATCGTGAGGCCGATACCCGCCGCGGCGGCACGGACGGAGATTTGCGTCAGGCGATCGAGCAGCTCGCCGCGAACCTGCGCGAAGCTCGCCGCGTCGTAACGAGAGTGAATGGAGGAGAGCTTCACGGAAACTTCGAGGCGTTCGCGCCAAACTGCCGGGCGCGCGCCGACCGCGCGCTCCATGGCGCGCATTGCGTCCATATAGCGCCGAAAATTTCGATCGGCATCCGCAGCGGTGCGCGCGCCCTCCCCCAGCATGTCGAAGGAGAAGCGTCTTGCCGCGCCGGCGCCCGCGTCGCGCGCGGCGCGCTGCAGCGCCGCGGCTATGGTCTCCGCGTAGACGAATTGCCGCCCGATCGCATTCATTGCGACACTCGCGAACGGCAGGGCGGCCGCGGCCTTCCAGCCGCTCAATGCGGGGACACGGTCTGCAAGCATTGCAATCCGCGAAGGCCGGTCGGGGATTCGCGGCAAGGCCTCGGCGAGCCGGAAAAGCGAGTCGCCCGCCGGAGATCCCGGCGGGAATATCGCGAAGGCGCGCTGCACCTCGAACAGCGTCTCGCGCGAACCCACCGTACTTTCCACGAACTTGCGCGCAAGGGCTTCGGCTTGCGCTCTCCACGACGCGGTTTCGCCCAGCGCGGCACGAAGGGCGCCGTTGTCGGCCGCCGCCGCGTCGAGTGCGACGTCGCAGGACCGCGATTGCGCCGTCGGCATGTCTTTCCCCGCGGCGCGCTTCCTCTAGCGTCCGCGCCAGTCGGGCTTGCGTTTCTGGATGAATGCGTCTATCCCTTCACCGGCGTCCTCGAGCATCATGTTGCAGGCCATGCCCTCGGACCCAAGGGAATAGGCGTCCGCCAGTCCTTTCTCCACCTGGTCGTAGAAGAATCGCTTGCCCATGCTCACCACGGCGCTGCTGTGCGCGGCGATCTTGCGGGCGAGCTTGTCCACCTCGGCTTCGAGTTCGGCAAGCGGCACGACCCGGTTCACGAGGCCCCAAGCCAGCGCGGTCTTCGCGTCGATCAGGTCGCCCGTGAGGAGCATCTCGAGTGTGTGCTTGCGCGCGAGGTTGCGCGCGACGCCCACGCCCGGCGTGGTGCAGAAGACGCCGCTCTTGACTCCGGGGAGCGCGAACTGGGCGACCTCGCTCGCCACCGCGAGGTCGCACATCGACACGAGCTGGCACCCTGCGGCGACCGCGATGCCTTGCACGCGGGCGATCACGGGTTGAGGCAGCCGCACGAGCGACAGCATCATCGCGCTGCATTGCTCGAAAAGCGCACTCTGCCACGCGTTGTCGGGATGCGAGCGCATCTCGCGAAGATCGTGCCCTGCGCAAAAGTGCTTGCCCGCGCCCGCGAGCACGACCACGCGGGCCGCCGGATCCTTGACGAGCCGGTCGAGCTCGCTCTGGAGCGCGGAAAGCATCGCGGTGGAGAGCGGGTTCATGCGATCACCGCGGTTCAGCGTCAGCGTCGCCACGCCGTCCTTGTCCTCGCGCAGGACGTAGGGTGCTTCTACTTCTGTCTTGGATGGAGCGTTCATGCGTCCTCCGTCACTCGATCGCCGAGGCCGATTTCGCCTGCTGCCGCAGCACGAATTTCTGGATCTTGCCCGTGGAGGTCTTCGGCAGGACGCTGAACACCACGTGGCGCGGTGCCTTGAAATGCGCGAGGTGGGCGCGGCAGTGATCCATGATCTCCTTTTCCGTGACCTGCGCACCCGCCTTCAGCTCGACGAAGGCGCAGGGCGTTTCGCCCCATTTGGGATCGGGCTTCGCGACCACGGCCGCCGCGAGGACTGCCGGGTGCCGGTAAAGCACGTCCTCGACCTCGAGGGACGAGATGTTCTCCCCGCCGGAGATGATGATGTCCTTGGCGCGGTCCTTGATCTTGAGGTAGCCGTCGGGCTGCATCACCGCGAGGTCGCCCGAGCGGAACCAACCGCCCGCGAATGCGTCCTCGGTCGCCTTGCGGTTCTTGAGGTAGCCCTTCATGGTGATGTTTCCGCGGAACATGATCTCGCCCATTGTCTCGCCGTCCGCGGGAACGGGCTGCATCGTCTGCGGATCCATCACCGTCAGGCCTTCTTCCATGAGATAGCGTACGCCCTGGCGACCGTTGCGCTCCGTGCGACTACCGATATCGAGGCTCTTCCACTCCTCCTGCTTCGCGCACACGGTGGCCGGGCCGTAGACCTCGGTCAGACCGTATACATGCGTGAGCTCCCAGCCCATGCGCTCCATGCCCTCGATCATGGCCGCGGGCGGCGCGGCCGCCGCGACCATGGCGTGCACCTTGTGCGCTATGCCCTCGCGCAGCGCGGGGTCCGCGTTGATAAGCGTCGAATGCACGATCGGCGCGCCGCAATAGTGCGTCACCCCGTGCTCCCGTATCGCGTCGAAAACGAGCTTCGCTTCCACTTTGCGCAGGCATACGCTGGTGCCCGCATTGGCGGCCATGGTCCACGGGAAACACCAGCCGTTGCAGTGGAACATGGGTAGGGTCCACAGATATACCGCGTGATGCGGCATGCCCCAGGTCACGATGTTGCAAATCGCATTCAGATAGGCCCCCCGGTGATGGTAGACCACGCCCTTGGGGTTGCCGGTGGTGCCCGAGGTGTAGTTGAGCGAAATGGCGTTCCATTCATCGGCGGGCGGCTTCCACGCAAATTCCGGATCGCCATCTGCGATGAAGCGTTCATACTCCGCCGAGCCGATGCACTCGCCAGCACCCGAGTACTCGGGATCGTCCACGTCGATCACGAACGGCTTGTCCTTGAGCGCAGCGAGCGCGCGCGCGACGGTGCCCGAGAACTCGCGGTCGGCAATCAGGACCTTGGCCCCGCCGTGCCCGAGCATGAAGGCGATCGCCTCCGCGTCGAGGCGCGTGTTCAGCGTATTGATGACCGCCCCCGCCATGGGCACGCCGAAGTGGGACTCGAGCATTTCCGGGGTATTCGCGAGCATTGCCGCAACCGTATCGCCGACGCCTATCCCGCGGCGCGCGAGCGCGGAGGCGAGCCGCCGGCAACGGTCATAGGTTTCGGCCCACGTGGCGCGGCGCGCGCCGTGGATGACCGCGAGGTGTCTGGGATAGACATAGGCGGCGCGCTCGATGAATCCCAGCGGCGTCAAGGGCGCGTAGTTGGCCGGGTTCTTGTCGAGATCGAGCTCGTAAGGATTCGTTCTGTCTGCGCCCGACATCGCCGGTCCCGGCCGTGCTCCGCGGTTCATTTTCATACCCGATCAAGCATCTCCACTGCGGTGTCGAAGCGGCGCCATATGCATTGCGCCTTGTTCTCAGCCTCGATGTCGGCAAGCAGGCGAGCATGCTCGGCGAGCTCTTCCGCGCTCGGCTGAAAGACGATGAGCGGGGGTCGCTCGCCCTGTATCGCTGCAGGCCTCCCCAGAGCGGGGCGCGGCCGATCGAGTTCGATCGCGAGGCTGTCCTGTCCGCGGGTCATGGCCAGATAGACCTCCGCGAGAAGCGCCGCGTCGAGCAGCGCGCCGTGGAGGGTGCGGTGAGCGTTGTCGATCCGATAGCGCTCGCACAGGGCGTCGAGGGAGTTTTTCTTCCCCGGGTGCAGCTCGCGCGCGATTTGCAGAGAATCGACGACGCCCGAGCAGTGCGCTTCGATCGGCGGAAGTCCCAGCCTACCCAGCTCGAGATTCAGGAATTCGACGTCGAAAGCCGCGTTGTGGATCACCAGCTCCGCGCCCTGAATGTAGTCGAGGAACTCGGCAGCGATCTCGCGAAACTTGGGCTTGTCGTGGAGGAACTCGTGGTCGATGCCGTGCACCTTGAGCGCGCCTTCCTCGCTCTCGCGCTCGGGATTGATGTAGCGGTGGAAGTGGTTTCCGGTAACGCGCCTGCTCAGGACCTCGATGCAGCCCAATTCGATGATCCGGTCGCCGAGACCCGCATTGAGGCCGGTGGTTTCGGTGTCGAGCACGATGCTGCGCATGGGATTCAGCCTAGCGATTCTACCCCGCGGTTGGCGAGCGCGTCGGCGCGCTCGTTCTCCGGGTGTCCGGCGTGGCCCTTCACCCAATGCCAAGCGATGCGGTGCAAGCCGGCGAGGCGATCGAGCTCGCGCCACAGGTCCACGTTCTTCACCGGCTTCTTGTCCGCGGTGCGCCAGCCCCGGCTTTTCCAGTCGTGCAGCCACTCGCTGATGCCCTTCTGCACGTATTGCGAGTCGGTATAGACCGCCACCTCGCGCGGCGAGTCCAAGCTCGCGAGCGCACGGATCACCGCCGTCAGCTCCATCCGGTTGTTGGTCGTTTGCGGCTCGCCGCCGAACAGCTCGGTTTCGCCCGCCCCGCTCTTCAGCAGAGCGCCCCACCCTCCCGGCCCGGGATTACCTTTGCACGCGCCGTCGGTGTAGATGCGCACCGGCTCGACGCTAACGCCGCTCGTGCTTTTCGACATGCAGTCCGTTTTGCCTCTGCGTCACCGGAGCCAGGGCCTTCTTGGGAGCGCGCTTGTCGCGCCACTCCGGCAGGACTAGGCGCACCCCCACGTTGCGCTTGATCGCGCGAACGACGTAGACCCCGCCGCAGATCGGCCACCAGCGGTCGCCCGCCTTCTCCATGAACTTCACGCGCTCGAGCCAACGCCGTTGGGAGAACGGCGGGGCATAGCATCCGAAGCGACCGCCGGTCAGCTCGAAGCCGAGCAGCGCGAGCCAATCCTTGAGCCGCAGCAGACCGATGAACCTGCCGCACCAGGGAACCTGCCGCCGCTCCCAGCCGAGCGCGCGTGCCGCACCCCACAGCGACAGGGGATTGAATCCGGAAATCACGATGCTGCCTTCGGGCATCAGCACGCGCTCGGCTTCGCGCAGGATAGCGTGAGGTTGAGCGCTGAATTCCAGCACGTGCGGCAAGGCAAGCAGGTCGATGCTTTGCGCGGCGAGCGGCAACTGCACTGGCTCGGAGCGCAGACCGCAGCCCGGCTCGAGCCCGGCGCGGATCTTGAGCGGAATGCGCGACTCGCGCAGGAAGTCGAGTCCGGGAAGTCCGAGCTGCACCGCGTTGTAGCCGAACACGTCCTCGACCGCCGCATCGAACTGGCCGCGCTCCCAGGCGAGGACGTAGCCGCCCTTGGGAGTCTCGAACCAATCGGCTAGCATTGAGTTTTGCTCAGCTTGCAGCACGTTTACCTCGAGCTAGCGAGTGGACGCGGGCGCATGCCGCCGGAACGAGTGCACGAATATGCCGGATAACGGACTCCGAGTCATCCCCTTGCGGGCCTTCAAGGACAACTACGTCTGGACTCTGCGCAATGCAGCTTGCGCAGCGGTGGTCGACCCGGGCGAAGCCCGGCCCGTGCTGGAATATCTCGCGGCCGAAAAGCTGCGGCTGGTCGCGATCCTCGCCACCCATCATCACCAGGATCATGTCGGAGGCATTGCGGAGATTCTGGAAGCTCACGCGGTGCCGGTGTACGGACCCCGCGGCGAACCGATCACCACGCTTACGCATCCGGTCGGCGGCGGAGACAGGGTCGCCGTCGAACAACTGGGCGTGGCGTTCGAGGTGCTCGACATACCCGGGCACACGCGCGCGCACATTGCTTATTATGGTTCAAACATGCTGTTCTGTGGCGATACGCTGTTCGCCTGCGGGTGCGGGCGCGTTTTCGAGGGCACGCCGCAGCAGCTGTACGTGTCGCTCGAGAAGCTCGCGGCGCTGCCCGATGACACGCTCGTATATTGCGGGCACGAGTACACTCTGGCGAACATCGGCTTCGCCAAGGCCGTCGAGCCCGACAATTCCGCGCTGCTCGAGCGCGAAACGAGCGATGCGCGTCTGCGGCGCGAAAATCTCCCGACGCTGCCCTCGACGATAGCGCGCGAAAAAGCGACCAACCCGTTTCTGCGGGTCATGCGGCCCGCGGTCATCGAATCGGCGAACAAGTATCTGGGCAAGCGCGTCAGCGATCCGGCCGGTGTATTCGCCGCGTTGCGCCAATGGAAGAACCAATTCTGATCGAGCTGACACCAATCGCGCAGTGGTGCGTTATTCGGACTCCGCCCCCCGATAGCTGGAAAAAAGTCCTTCTGAATCGCCCACTTGCTTGACCCACACGGAAACCATGGGTACCATCGCGGCTTTTGCGGACGAAAGGCCAAGGCATTGAGTGCGAAGCTAGGCAGGGTGCTCGCAGCAACGGCAATATCCATGTTTGCCGCCGCATGCTCGCAAATTCCGTGGGACGCCGATCCCAGCCCGGCCGGCGTCGAAAAGGCGGTCCCGGCTGCCGCGCCGACCGTTTCCGCACCTGCCGCGCAGCCCGAGCCGGCCGCAGGCGTCGCGCGCGCCCCCGCTACCGCCCCAGTCGCTCCCCGTGTCGCCGCCTCTGCTCAGGCCCCGGCCGCCGTGCCTGCCGCGGCCGGTCCGGCATTCGCCGCCGTCCCCGCGCCCCCGCTCGCCAAGCCTCAGGAAACGAACGACCTCGAGCCTTTTCACGCAATCGATCTGACCCGCCCCGCGGACGATCTGTGGGACCGCATTCGCGACGGTTTCGCAATGGCGGATCTGGAGAGTCCCCTCGTCGGCGTTCGCGAGCGCTGGTATGCGAGCCAACCCGAGTATCTGAAGCGCATGATCGAGCGCAGCAAGCTCTATCTCTACTACATCGTCGAGGAGGTGGAAAAGCGCGGCATGCCTACCGAGATCGCGTTGCTGCCCATGGTCGAGAGCGCATTCAATCCCATGGCGTATTCGCGCTCGCACGCCTCGGGCTTGTGGCAGTTCATTCCCTCGACCGGCAAGACTTTCAAGCTGAGCCAGAACTGGTGGGCCGATTCGCGCCGCGACGTGGTCGCCTCCACCAATGCGGCGCTCGACTACCTGCAGGCGCTGTTCGAGCTGCACGGCGACTGGCACTTGGCGCTCGCCTCCTACAACTACGGTGAAAACGGCGTGGCGCGCGCGATCGAGCGAAACCGTGCGAAGGGGCTGCCGACCGATTACCTCAGCCTCAAGATGCCTCCCGAGACGCGCGGCTACGTGCCCAAGCTCCAGGCGCTGAAAAACATCATCTCGAGTCCGGAGGCTTTCGGCGCGAGCTTCGAGCCGATCCCGAACGAGCCCTATTTCGTGACCGTTCCCACGCCCAGCGCCATCGACATCCGGCTCGCGGCGACATTCGCGGAGATGTCGGTGGACGAGCTGATCGCGCTCAACCCCGCGCTCAATCGCCCCATGATCTCGGGCCCGCATACGCAGACGCTGGTGCTTCCTGCGGACCGAGTGGACGCGTTCCGGAGAAACCTCGACAGCTACGACCAGCCGCTCACCTCCTGGCAGCCGTACACGATGAAAGGGGGCGACAGCCTCGACCGGCTCGCCGCGAAACACGCCATCGCGCTCTCCAAGCTCAAGCTCGCGAACGGCATCACCTCGCGCACGAAAGTGGGCCCGGGCTTTCAGCTGCTGCTGCCTCTCAAGGGATCGGGTGTCGGCGCACAGCCCCTGCCTGCCGTGTTCCGCCCTCCGGTCCGGAGCGCGCCGCGCAGAGGCGGATTGGTACACATCGTGAAGAAAGGCGAAACGCTCTACGGAATATCGCGGCGCTACCGCGTGAGCACCGACAGCCTACTCCGTTGGAACCACGTCGGCGTGCTCACCACCGGCCAGAGGCTCATCATCTATCGGGCGCCTGCCAAGGCACGCAAACCCGTCGATCCCGTCAAGATTTCGGCCGATCAGCCGAAGCAGAACGTCGTCGCGACCCTGCTTCCCGCAGGGCAGCAATAGACGGGTTTTGCAGTCGGGGCCGGGCGCCGCAGAGTCGCGCCGGTGCGGTCACCCCACTGTTTTCATATGTAAAATCTCCGTTCCCGTCTGTAAGAGGCGAGCCGCGCGGCCGAGCTTGCGATATAACATTGATTAGGTAGAGTAAGCTGCAACGTCTATACGCGATACTGACCCCGTGGTTCACCCGACGAATTCGGCCGCTTGCTCGCGCCCTCGTGGCTTCACCCTGCTGGAGCTGCTGGTGGTCGTCGTCATCATCGGGCTGCTGGTCGGATACGTCGCGCCTCGCTATTTCGGCCAGGTCGGAAAATCCGAAGTCACCACGGCCAAGGCCCAGATAGACGCCCTCGAAAAGGCGCTCGACCAGTACCGCCTGGACACGGGTCGCTATCCGACGACTGAGCTGGGGCTCGGCGCGCTGGTCAACCGCCCGGCGAACGAGCCCAAGTGGAACGGTCCGTACCTGCGCAAGGACGTGCCACTCGATCCCTGGGGCAAGGCCTACGTGTACAAGCAACCCGGCGAACGCAGCGACTACGACATCCTCTCCTTCGGCAAGGACGGCCAGCCGGGGGGAACGGGCGAAAACGCCGACATCACCAACCACTAAGGCGGCACCGGAACCATGCGCTTCGAGCTCAAGGCGGTCAGCCCGGACGGACGGGTCGAGTCGCTCGAGCTGCACGGCCTCGATCAGGCGAGCGCCGTCCAGCAGGCCGAGACCCGCGGCTACACCGTGCTCGGCGTGCGCGCCCGCGCGGGCTTCGCCGCGCCCTGGCGCGGCGGACAGGCGCGTTTTCCACTCGTGCTTTTCAGCCAGGAGCTGCTCGTCCTGCTCAAGGCGGGACTCCCGTTGGTCGAATCCATCGAAACGCTGGCCGAGCGCGAGCGCCGCAGTGAATTCCGCGTCCTGCTCGCGAGCGTAGCCTCGATCCTGCGCCAGGGAAATTCCCTCTCTTCGGCGCTCCAGCAGTTTCCCCTGGCCTTCCCGCCCCTCTACGTCTCCACCGTGCAGGCGAGCGAAAAGACGAGCGACCTCGCTCCGGCGCTCGGGCGCTATGTCGCCTATCAGAATCAGCTCGAAGCGATACGCAAGCGCCTGGTCAACGCGGCTATCTATCCAGCGCTTCTCGTCGGCGTTGGGGGTCTAGTGCTCCTCTTCCTGTTGCTCTACGTCGTGCCGCGCTTCAGCCGCATTTACGAGGAGCGCAACGTCGACCTCCCGATCTTCTCGAAGCTCCTGCTCTCATGGGGTCAGGTGGCGGAGGGTCACGGGGCTCTCGTGATCGGCATCCTTGCCGGCCTCGCGATCGCGGCGGTCTACGCCCTCCGGAACGCTCGAGTCAAGGCCCGGATCGGGAATGTGTTGTGGAAACTGCCCGCGATCGGCGAGCGCCTGAAGCTTTACCAGCTTGCGCGTTTCTACCGCACCATCGGCATGCTCCTGCGGGGCGGCACGCCGCTCCCGACCGCGCTCCAGATGGGCGCGGAGCTGCTGCACCCGCTGTTGCGCGCGCGTTTGGCGATGGCGAGCCGGGCGGTCAACGAAGGCCGCCCCGTTTCCGAAGCGATGGAAGCCAACGGCCTCACCACGATCATCGCCATGCGGATGCTCGCGGTCGGCGAGAAAAGCGGCAACATGGGCGAAATGATGGAGAAAATCGCGGAGTTTCACGACGAGGAAATCGCGCGCTGGATCGACTGGTTCGTGCGGCTGTTCGAGCCCCTCCTGATGGCGGCGATCGGGCTGGTAATCGGCGCAATCGTCGTTCTCATGTACATGCCGATCTTCGAACTTGCCGGGAGCCTGAAGTGAGTCTCGCCGAGGCGAAGCAGATCGGCTCGCTCGAAATCGAGGAGGCACGCTCCACGGCCACCGCCACGCGGCGCCGGCTCGTAGAAGTCCTCGAGGCGAAGCTCGGCCTGGACCCGGACGCGTTCGTTGCCCGACTCGGCGCCACGCTAAGGATCGAAGTCATGCGCATGGAGGAGCTGCGCGGCGCGGCGCCGGCTTTCGACCTGCTGCCCTTCAGCGAGGGCTCCCAGCACGGCTGTGCGCTCGTGCGCGGCGAGCAGGGCGCGCTGTGGCTCGTGACCGACGACCCCTTCTCCGGGGAGCAGCAGGCCTGGGCGGAAGAACGCATCGCCCAGGAGTTTTCATGGCGCCTGGTGCACCGCGGCGACTTGGTGGCGTTTCTCGCTAGTCACGAGGAGACCTTGCGCGCACTCGACACGGTGCGCGCGGGAGCCACCGCCGCGAGCGAAGAGACGCGCGGCATCGAGGATCTCTCGCTCAAGGCCATCAGCGAGGAATCGAGCGAAGTCGTGCGGCTGGTGCGCTCGACCCTGCGCGACGCGCTGATGATAGGCGCGAGCGACATTCACTTGGAAACGATCGCAGCAGGGCTGGTGATCAAGTTCCGCATCGACGGCATCCTCTCGCAGATCAAGTTCATCCAGGACACCAAGCAGGCCGAGCAGGCCATCTCCCGCGTGAAGGTTCTCGCCGAGCTTGACATCACCGAGCGGCGAGTCCCCCAGGACGGGCGCTTCAAGGCGCTCGACCGCGGGCGCGCAGTCGATTTCCGCGTCTCGATCATGCCCAATATCTACGGCGAGGACGCGGTGCTGCGGGTGCTCGACAAGCAGTCGCTCTACGAAAGCACTCAGCAGCAGCTCTCGCTCGACAGCCTCGGCTTCGAGACGGACGACATCCGCGCGCTGCGGCGCCTGTCGCACGAGCCCTACGGGATGCTGCTCGTCACCGGGCCCACCGGCAGCGGCAAAACGACAACGCTCTACGCCGCGATCACGGAGATCAACAACGGCCAGGACAAGATCGTGACGATCGAGGACCCGGTGGAATACCAGCTCGCCGGCGTGCTGCAGATCCCGGTCAACGAGAAGAAGGGGCTCACCTTCGCGCGCGGGCTGCGCTCCATCCTGCGGCACGACCCCGACAAGATCATGGTGGGCGAGATACGCGACCCGGAGACGGCCAACATCGCGGTGCAGTCCGCGCTCACGGGGCACCTCGTTTTCACCACCGTGCACGCAAACAACGTGTTCGACGTGATCGGCCGCTTCATGCACATGAACGTCGACTTGTTCAGCTTCGTGTCCGCACTGAACGCGATCCTGGCGCAGCGCCTGGTACGGCTTGTCTGCCCGCACTGCGGCGAGGACAATCGGCCCGACGCCGCCCTCCTCAAGGAATCCGGCCTCACCGAGGCTCAGGCTGCTTCGTTCCGCTTTCGCACCGGGCGCGGCTGCCGCGAGTGCCGCGGCTCCGGCTACAAGGGACGCAAGGCGATCGCGGAACTGATGATCCTCAATGACGATCTGCGCGAGCTGATCACCGGCCGCGCCCCGGTGCGCCAGTTGAAGGAAGCCGCCCGGACGAGCGGTACCCGCTTCCTGCGCGATGCCGCGCTCGACGCCGTGAAGAAGGGTGAATCTACGCTGGAAGAGATCAACCGTGTTACGTTTATCTAGCGACCGTATCCTGATCGCGCTCGCCCCGGATTCACTTGCGCTCCTGCGGGCTTCGGGCGGCGCTCGGCCGCGCGTGAGCGAGAAGCGCACGATTGCGTGCGACCCGGCTTTTGGGGCGCAGCCCTGGCAGGGCGCGGTGGCGGCCCTGGAGAAGCTCGCCGAGGAAACGAGAGACTCGAACGCGCAGGTGACCGTCGTGCTCTCCAACCACTTCGCGCGCTTCGTCCTCGTCCCCTGGAGCGAGGGTCTGGGAAACGCCGAGGAACAGACCGCTTTCGTGCGGTACTGCTTCGCCAAGGTACACGGGGAGCGAAGCAAGGACTGGGACTTGAGGCTGAGCCCGACTCCGACCGGCGCGACGCGCATCGCGAGCGCGGTCGATTCGTCGCTCGTGCAGGCCGTGCGCGCCGCATTTCCCGCCGCTGCGCGGGCAAAGCTCGTGTCGGTCCAACCCTACCTGATGTCGGCCTTCAACCGCTGGCGCAAGGATATCAAGGGCGAGCGCGCGTGGTTCCTGCTCGTCGAGCCGCAGCGCGCCTGCCTCGCCCGCCTCGAGGGGGGGCGTTGGTCGGCAGTGCGCAATACCCGGGGAAACTTCAACGAGCCGCGCCAATGGGCGGGACTGCTCGATCGCGAGCGGCATCGCGTCGGCGGAGACGAGGCGTCGGAGGGCGTCTACGTCCACGCGCCCCGGAACGGAAAAGGTTTTTCGGTCGAAGGAGAGGCGTGGACCTTCAAGAGCCTCGCGCTCGCCCCGGCGGAGGGCCTGACTCCCGCGGAGGTTGAACCGTTTGCCATGGCGCTCTGCGCACTATGAGCGCGAATCGCATCGAGCTCGACTACGTCGCAGCCCCGCGCCGTCCGCAGTGGATAGGCGCTTCGGTGCTGATCCTCGCGCTCGCGGTGTCCGGCGACCTGGTTCTGCGTTATCGCGACGCCCTGCACGAACTCGCCGCGCTCGACGCGGCGCAGGGCCTGCTCAACGCCAACCGGCGTCCGCAGCGCGCGGTGCCCAAGGAACGGCTCGACGAGGAAGCGAAGATCATCGACGCGGCGGTGCGGCAGCTCAGCATTCCGTGGGCGCAGATGATCGAGGCGGTCGAGGCAGCCTCGAGCAGCGAGGTGACCGTGCTGCAGCTGCAGCCGGAGACCCAGCAGCGCAACCTGCGTCTGACAGCCGAGGCGAAAAACCGCGAGGCCATGCTCAGATACGTGCGCCGGCTCGGCGATGCCAGGGTCCTCTCCGGGGTGCACCTGGTCAATCATCACGTGCTCGTCGAAGATCCTTCGCGCCCGATCCAGTTCGGCGTGCAGGGTGCCTTCAGGACCAACCGGTGAAGCGCGCCCAGGAATGGCTGCACGCGCTGGGACCGACCGGAGTGCTCGGCGTCGGGGTCCTCATTTTCTGCGTTCCGTTTTATTTTTCGGCGGTCAGTCCGGCGGAGCGCGAGCTGCAGGCGCAGCGCTCGGTCGCCGAGCGGCTGCGCTCGCGCACTCCGTTTCAGCCCGTTGCCAGCGAAGGCCGCGCGGAGGAGCTCCGCCGCTTTTACGGTCTGTTTCCTCCTGTGGAAAGGCTTCCGGACGAGCTCGAGCGCGTGTACTCTCTCGCGCGCGCCGCCAAACTCGAATTGCTGCAGGGTGAATACCGCCTCGAGAAACCTCCTTTCGGCATCGTGTTCTACCGCATCACCCTGCCCATCCGCGGGACTTATCCGCAGATCCGGCAATTCGTCGCCGCCACCCTCAAGAGCATGCCGATCGCCTCGCTCGATGCGCTGCGCTTCGAGCGCAAAAAGGCGGGCGATTCGCAGCTCGAGGCCCAATTGCGTTTGACCGTCTATTTCCGTCCCGCCAACGAAGGCGAAACCCCATGAAACCCTCCCCCAAGACCCTTTATGCGGCGCTCGCCCTGGCGCTCGTCGCGGCCTGCGCCGACCCGCTGATCAAGGACACGCGCGCGCTGCTGAACGAAGGCCGCACTGAAGAGGCGCTCGCGTCCCTCGAGAAAGGGACGCGGGAAGATCCTCAAAACCACCTCTATCGTTCGGAATATTTCCGCCTGCGCGACTTCGCCGTCTCGCAGTGGCTCGTCCAAGCGGAGGCCCTGCGGGCCGCGGCGCAGCTCGAGGCAGCCGAGGAGCTTTACCGCCGCGTCCTCAAGCACGACGCGGTCAACGAGCGCGCGACCCAGGGCCTCGCGCAAGTCGATCTCGACAGGCGTCATCGGGCCTTGGTGGCCGAAGCGGACAAGCTCGTGAAAGCGGAAAAGTACCGCGACGCCCGGGAGCTGCTCGCGACGGTGCTCGCTGAGAACCCGACTCAGCGCGACGCGCGCCAGTTGCAGCGGCTGATCGAGGAGAAGACGACCAAGCCCGCGGTCGCCCTCCTCCAGCTGAGGAGCTCGGTAACCAAGCCCATTTCACTGGAGCTGAAAGACGTGCCCTTGCGCACCGTATTCGACGTGATCGCGCGCGCAGCGAACCTCAATTTTCTCTTCGATAAGGACGTGCGCGCCGACCTGAGGACCACGATCGTCGTGCGCGACGCGCAGGTCGAGGACGTCATCAAGCTGATCCTCGCCACCAACCAGCTCGAGCAGAAAGTCTTGAACGAGACCACGGCGCTCATTTACCCGAACACGCCGCAGAAGCTGCGCGAGTACCAGGATCTCGTCGTCAAGAGCTTTTACATCGCCAACGCGGACGTGAGGCAGACCGCGAACCTGATCCGCACGATCCTCAAGACTCGCGACATCTTCATCGACGAAAAACTGAACCTCCTGGTGATGAAGGACACGCCGAACGCGATTCGCCTCGCGGAAAAGCTGATCGCCGCGCAGGACATCGCCGAGCCGGAGGTGATGCTCGAAGTCGAGGTGCTCGAAATCGGCTACAACCGGCTGATGGAGCTGGGCGTGCGCTTCCCGGGTTCGGCGGCGGTCAGTCTCGTCGGCGCCGCGACTGCCGCCGGGGCCACGGGAACGCCCGGCACTCTCACCCTGCCCGAACTGCGCTCGCGCGATCAGAACCTCGTCCGCCTAACTTTCACCGACCCACTCTTCCTCCTCTCGCTCAGGCAGACCGACGGCCGGACCAACCTGCTCGCCAACCCCCGCATCCGCGTGAAGAACAAGGAGAAGGCGAAAATCCACATCGGCGACCGCGTCCCCGTGATCACCACGACCGCTGCGGTGGCGGGGGGCTTTCTTTCGCAGTCGGTGAGCTACCTCGACGTGGGCCTGCAGCTGGAGGTCGAGCCCCTGATTTATCTAGAGGATGATGTCGGGATCAAGGTCGGGCTCGAGGTGAGCAACATCTCCAACACGATCCAGCCCCCAGGAGGGGGCACGCTCGTCTATCAGATCGGCACGCGCAAGACCAACACGGTGCTGCGCCTGCGGGACGGCGAAACCCAGATCCTCGCCGGCCTCATCAGCGACGAAGACCGGCGCAACGCCACCCGCGTCCCGGGTCTGGGCGATTTCCCGGTGCTGGGTCGCCTGTTCTCGTCGACGAGCGACACCATCACCAAGACCGAGATCGTGCTCCTCATCACCCCGAGGCTGATGCGGACGATCATGCGGCCCGACGCGCGCACGGTCGAGTTCGCAGCGGGCACCGAAGCTTCATCGAGCGGCGGCCCGCTCGGGGCGACCTCCTCGCCGTCCTCCTTCGTCCCGATCCCGACCCAGCCGTCGCTGTCGCCCGCACCGTCCGCGGTGCTGCCCGGAGCCACACCGCCGGGAGGGACGATCGTGCCTTTCGGCGGCGTGCAACAGCAGTAGCGCGCTGGCACGCCCCGAGTCCCATGGCCGGCGGTCGCGCTCCGGGAGCTGCGCGGGGCTTTACCCTCATCGAGCTCGTCATCACCGTGGCGATCGTCGCGCTGCTCGCATCGGTCGCCCTGCCCGTCAGCGAGCTCGCGGTGCAGCGCACCAAGGAGCAGGAGCTGCGCCGCACGCTGCGCCAGATCCGCGATGCGATCGACCTCTACAAGCAGGCCTCGGACGAGGGCCGAGTCCGGAAGTCGGTGGGCGACTCGGGCTATCCAAAGAAACTCGAGGACCTCGCCGAGGGCGTCGACGATCAGAAGAGCGCCAAGAAGGAAAAAATCTACTTCCTGCGCCGCATCCCGCGCGATCCCCTCAACGCCGATCCCGCGCTTTCCGCCGCGGCCTCCTGGGGAAAGCGCAGCTATGCGAGCCCGCCCGACGATCCCAGGGAAGGCGACGATGTGTTCGACGTCTTCTCGCTCGCGCCCGGCAAGGGCATCAACGGCCAGCCGTACCGGGAGTGGTAGAAGCGGTGCGACCCCGTTCCGGGTTCACGTTGATCGAGCTGCTGATGGTGATGGCGATCATCGCTCTCCTGCTCACGCTCGCCATTCCGCGGTATTTCGGCAGCCTCGAAAGATCCAAAGAGGCCGTGCTGCGGGAAGATCTGTTCCAGCTGCGCGACGCGATCGGAAAATACTACGGCGACAAGGGCAAGTACCCGGACTCGCTCGACGCGCTCGCTTCGGAAAAATACCTGCGCAAGGTGCCCGTCGATCCCATCACCGAGAGCGCAGCGACCTGGGTGATCGTCGCGCCCGAGGACCCGCAGAAAGGCGGCGTGTACGACGTGAAGAGCGGCGCGCAGGGCAAGGCCAGCGACGGAAGCGTCTACGCCGAGTGGTGATCGTGAACCCCCGCGAAGCGGGCTTCACCTACCTGGCGGTCCTCTTCGCGATCGCGTTCATGGGCCTGGGTCTCGCCCTCACCGGAGAGGTCTGGCGCACCGCGCTCGCGCGGGACAGGGAAGTGGAGCTGCTCTATGCCGGCAACCAATACCGGCGCGCGATCGAGAGGTACTACCTGAGCGGGCCGAGGCAGTTTCCCAGGGCGCTCGAGGACCTGCTGAAGGACCCGCGCAAGCCCGGCACCGAGCGCTACCTGAGAAAGCTCTACTCCGACCCGCTGACCGGGAAGAGCGAATGGGGCTTGGTGAAGGGGCCGGACGGCGGGATCATGGGCGTCTACAGCCTTTCGGAGGACAGTCCCAAAAAAGTCGCCAATTTCGGCTTCGCGAACAGGGAATTCGCGGGCGCCTCGAAATACTCGGACTGGAAATTTCTCTACACCCCGGGGACTCAGCAGGTGCCCATCCCGCAGCAGCTCCCCGTGCCCGACCCGGGTAACCCGGGCGCTCTGCAGCCGCCCGGCCCGCAGAGCGCGAAGTAGCACGCGGCGCCCGGACTCGTGCGGCCGGCACCGCAACCTCAAATCGGGTGCAGGCCCAGGGTCAGGCCCAGCGGCACGAACACGATGGCGAAGGCGTTGCCGATCAGCACGATGGAGGCGACCCGCTCCGGCTCCTGCTGATAGCGTTCGGCGAGGAGATAGTTGAGCGCCGCAGGCGGCAGGCTCGCGAACAGCATGAGCTGCGCGAACTGCTCGGGCGGGAGATGCAGGAAGAGCTGCGCGAGGGCGGCCCCCGCCATTCCGGCCGCGGGGCAGACCACCGCGCCCAGCACGCCTACCTGCCAGCCGCGCTTCGACAGATCGGTGAGGCGCACTCCGAGAGCGAACAGCATCATGGGGAGCGTGGCGTCTCCGAGCATCTTCAGGCCCGTCATCAGTGCAGCCGGCACTTTCCAGGCGAAGACGCTGAAGACCAGCCCGAGCACGCTCGCGATGATCATCGGCGAAGTCGCGAGCGCCTTCCATTCGGCGTGGCGGCTGACGATGCGGCTCCCGAGGGTGAACTGCAAGAGCGTGCTCGCCACCAACAGCAGCACCATTGCCGCGAGGCCCGGGCGCCCGAAGGCGAGCACCGCAAGGGGCAGGCCCATGTTGCCGCAGTTGTTGAACATCATGGGCGGAACGAAGGTGCGCGGGCTCACGCTCGCGAGGAGCGCGATCGGCCAGGCGATGAGTCCCGAGACGAGGATCACCGCCACTCCGCCCGCGACGAAAGCGGCGTTGCCCTCGAGCCGGAAGTCCTCGCCCGCGAGCGAGGTGAAGACGAGGAGCGGCCCCAGCACGTGCAGCGACACGTGGTTGAACGATTTCAGGTCGGGCCGGTTGCGGCGACCGTAGCCGTAGCCGATCGCGATGATCAGGAAGACCGGCCCTATGACCGAGACGATGCGTTCGAGGACGAGCACCGGGGGTCGTCAGCGCTTCGCGCTCATTTCGACTGCCGCGTGATGATCTCGGCGTAGAGCTTTTCCCACTTCGCGCTTTCGTCCAGCATCGCCGCCGGATCGACGAATTTCAACCGCGTCCTCGCAGGCGGGCTGTGCGCGCAAGGCCCCGGACGCGGCGAGCGAGCAGGCCAAAGCGAGCGGGAAGAGCGCGGCGCGCGTCATCTTCTGGCTCAACCCGCGATGTCCGCAGTCAGCCCCGGCATTCTTCCTCCGTGCGGGTCATCAAAACGTAAGCTTCGCGGCATTATAAGTGCGGCCGGGGCGCCGCTTGGTTACAATCGCCCTCCCGCTGTCTCTCGCATGGAGGTTCCATGGCAGCAAGAAAAAAGGGCGCTGCGCGCGCCCGGTTCAAGCTAATGAGCCCCGACATACGGCCGAACGGTCCGATCGCCATGGAGCAGGTGTTCAACGGCTTCGGCTGCCCGGGCGAGAACGTATCGCCCGCGCTCGCCTGGTCGGGGGCCCCTGAGGCCACGAAGAGCTTCGCGCTGCTGGTGCACGATCCGGACGCCCCGACCGGCGGCGCGGGCTGGTGGCACTGGCTCGTCGTGAACATTCCGGCGAGCGCAACCGAGCTGAGGAAGGACGCGGGCAAGGCCGACGGCTCCAAGCTGCCTTTGAGCTGCGCGCAGATCGACACCGATTTCGGCGGCCCCGGCTGGGGCGGACCCTGCCCGCCGGCGGGCGACAAGCCGCACCGCTACAACTTCACGCTGTACGCGCTGAAGGTGGACGGGCTCGACGTGAGCGGCGCGAGCGCCTCGCTCGCCGGATACATGGTCAACGCCAATGCGATCGGCAAGGCGAGGCTCACCGGGAAGTTCGGGCGGAAAAAATAGCCCGGAAGAACCGCAAAGCCTTCGATTACCGTTGCATCGCCCTCAGGCGCCGCCCCACACTTCCTCTGCAACCTGAACGACCAGGTCCAGCTTCCTGCGCTGGTCGTCGGCGGTGATGCGGTTGCCGAAATGCGTGCTTGCGAACCCGCACTGCGGAGAAAGGCACAGGTTCTCCAGCGGCACGAACTTCGCCGCCGCTTCGATGCGGCGCTTCAGCTCGTCTTTCGATTCGAGCTTCGGCTTCTTGGTGCTGACGAGGCCCAGCACCACCTTCTTGTTCTTCGGCACGAAGCGCAGCGGTTCGAAGCCGCCGGCGCGCTCGGTGTCGTACTCGAGAAAGAATCCGTCCACGGCGGTCCCGCCGAATACCGTCTCGGCAACCGCATCGTATCCGCCCGAGGCCATCCACATGCTCATGTGATTGCCGCGGCAGGTGTGCATGGTGACGCTGAGCGATGCCGGGCGATCGGCGAGGATGGCGTTGACGACGCTCGCGTACTTCGCCGGCAGCCTGTCCGGGTCCTCGCCGTCCGCCTTGACCTGAGCGCGGATGTCCTTGTCGCACAGGCAGGCGACGGTCACGTCGTCGAGCTGAAGGTAGGTGCAGCCGGCGGCGGCAAGGTCGCGGATCTCCTCGCGGTAGGCACGCACGATGTCGGTCCAGAAGTCCTCCACGTCGGCGTAGACGCCCGGCGGAACGATACGCCTGCCCCCGCGCATGTGCAGATAGGTCGGCGAGGGGATGCAGAACTTGGGCGTCTGCTTCGCCACCGACTTGAGGTAGGCGAAGTGGTCCACCATGATCGGCCTCGCGCGCTTCACCTTGCTCTTCACGACCATCATCGTGGAGGTGCCCGCGGTCTCGCCCCCCTCGCCCTTGAACGCAACCGAGTAGTCCGTTTTCGTGGCCACGATGCCCTCGATGCCGGTGAGGAAATCGGTGTGCCAGAAGGCGCGCCGGAACTCGCCGTCGGTCACGGCGCGCAGCCCGGCCGCTTCCTGCATCTTCACCGCGTCGCGGATCGAGCGGTCCTCGATCTGGCGCAGCTGCGCCGCGCTGATCGTCCCCTGCGCCGCCTTGTCGCGGGCTTCGACCAGCTCTTTCGGGCGCAGCAGGCTGCCGACCTGGTCGGCGCGAAACGGGGGTTTCCTGGTCATGGCCGCGGTTCCTTTTGCGGAGCGGAGCGGGTGGGCAGTGTCCCAACTTGCGGTGCCCCGCCCGCCTTGCTATGGTAACTCCGGAGGAGGAAACGCCATGAATCGAATCTTCGCCCCCGCAGTTGCCGCGCTCACGCTGCTCGCCGCGCCTTCGGCGCTCGCCCAGTCCGTCAAGATCGGGATGATCCTGTCGCTCTCGGGTCAGTTCGCCGACGCGGGCGTCCAGCTCGACAACGGCGTCAAGGCCTACATGAAGCAAAAAGGCGACACGGTCGCGGGCCGCAGAATCGAGATCATCCGCAGGGACACGGGCGGCGTCGCCCCGGACGTGGCCAAGCGCCTCGCGCAGGAGCTGATCGTGCGCGACAACGTGGACGTCCTCGCCGGCTTCGTGCTGACGCCCAATGCACTCGCCGCCGCCGACGTCTCGGCGGAAGCGAAGAAATTCATGGTGGTGATGAACGCGGCGACCTCGATCATCACCACGAAGTCGCCCTACCTCGTGCGCACCTCGGTGACTCTGCCGCAGGTGGCCGAGACCTTCGGCACCTGGGCGGCGAAGAGCGGCGTCAAGAAGACTTATTCGATGGTGACCGACTACGGTCCGGGACACGACTTCGAGGGGGGCTTTCACCGGGCGTTCAAGGCCGCAGGCGGGGACGTCATCGGCGCGGTGCGCTTCCCGGTGGCCAACCCAGACTTCTCGGCCTTCGTGCAGCGCGCCAAGGATCTCAACCCCGAATCGATCATGATCTTCATCCCGGGCGGCGCGCAGCCGGCGGCGCTCGGCAAGGCCTTCGCGGAGCGCGGCGTCGATCCGAAGAAAACCAAGATCCTGGGTTCCGGAGAAACCACCGCCGAAGCGGCGCTGAAGAGCATGGGCGACGCGGCGATCGGCATCATCACGGCGTGGCACTACGACTACATGAGCAGCCATCCGCTCAATCGCGAGTTCGTGAAAGTGTTCAACGAGATGCACGGGCGCAACCCCGACTTCTTCTCCATCGGCGGGTACGACGGCATGCACGTCATCTACGAGGCACTCAAGAAGACCGGCGGGAAGACCGACGGCGACTCGCTGATCGCCGCGGCGAAGGGATTGAAGTGGGAAAGCCCCAGAGGACCCATGTCGATCGACCCCGAAACGCGCGACGTGGTGCAGACCATCTACATCCGTCGCGTGGAGAAGGTCGGCAACGAGCTCGTCAACGTGCCGTTCGACAAGGTCGAGAGCGTCAAGGATCCCGTCAAGGCCAGGATGAAGTAGGGCCAAGGGCGGACGCGGAGCGGCGCCGCCTTGGCCCGCTCGCGTTCGAACGGACGCAAGGCGCCGTTCAACGCTCGCGACTAACCCTCCGGGAGAACACCCGTTCATGCTCGCCTCGCTCGCAGGCGTCCTCTTTGACGGGTTCGCCTACGGGATGCTGCTGTTCCTCCTGTCGGTGGGGCTGTCGGTGACGCTGGGAATGATGAATTTCGTCAATCTCGCGCACTGCAGCTTCGCCATGATCGGCGGCTACGTTACGGTCACCCTCACCAACAGCCTGGGGTGGCCCTTCCTCGCCACCCTTCCCCCGGCCTTTCTCGCGGCGGCCGCGGCGAGCGTCGTGCTCGAGCGCACGCTCTACCGCCGCCTCTACCGCGCGAGCGATCTCGATCAGTGCCTGTTCACGATCGGGGTCGTCTTCATCTCGGTTGCGGTCGCGGCTTGGATCTACGGCACCATCCAGCAGTCGATCAGCACTCCGTCGTACCTGCGCGGGTCGGTGCAATTCATGGGGATAAACTTCGCCGTGTACCGGCTGTTCCTCGTCGCCTTCGCGCTCGTCATCACCGTCGTGCTGGTTGCAGTCCTGGAGTACACCCGCTTCGGCGCGCAGGTCCGGGCCGCGGTGGACAACCAGCGCATGGCGCGCGGCCTCGGAATCGACGTCGACCGGGCTTTCATGGTCACCTTCGCGCTGGGTGGCGGGCTCGCGGGCCTGGGCGGGGCCCTCGCGATAGAGATCGTCGGCCTCGATCCTGGGTTCGCTTTCACCTACCTCGTGTACGTCCTCATCGTGGTGGCGGTCGGCGGGCTCGGCTCGATCGGCGGCTCGTTCCTCGCCGCGGCGGTGCTGGGCATCAGCGACATGGCGGGCAAATACTACTTTCCCTGGCTCGGAGCCTTCCTCATCTATCTCGTCATGGTCGCCCTGCTGATGTGGCGGCCGGCGGGCCTATTCGGGAAGCGCTGAGGCGCATGACAGCCGCCGACCCGGCAGTCGCGGGCCCTCATCAGTACCTGGAAGCGCAAGTCCGCTGGCGGCGCATCGAGATCGTCTTCTGGCTCGCGGCGCTGCTTCCGTTCGTGGTGGCGCCGGCGTATCTGCAGCTCGCGAGCCAGATCGCCATCACCGCGCTGTTCGCGCTCTCGCTCGATCTCATCCTCGGCTACGCCGGGATCGTGTCGCTCGGCCACGCGGCCTACTTCGGCGTGGGCGCGTATACGGCTGGCCTCCTTTCCAAGCACTTCTGGGGAGAACCGCTCTCGGGGCTGGCGGCCGCGGCGCTGCTCTCGGGCCTGGTGGGCTACGCGACCAGCCACATCATCGTGCGCTTCCGCCACCTCGCGCTCATCATGCTCACGCTGGGCCTGGGCCTCCTGCTGCACGAAGCGGCGAACAGCGCGCACTTTCTCACCGGTGGCGCAGACGGCCTGCAGGGGGTGCGGATACGCGCGCTCCTGGAGACTTTCCGCTTCGACCTGTACGGGCGCACCGCGTACGCGTATTCGCTCGCGGTCCTGTTCCTCGTTTTTCTCGTCGCGAGGCGCCTGATCCACTCGCCGTTCGGCCTCGCGCTGCGCGGCATCCGCGAGAACGCCGTGAGGATGCCCGCAATCGGCGCGCCGAGCCGGGCGCACCTGCGCAGGATCTACACGATCTCCGCCGTGATCGCCGGAATCGCCGGCGCGCTGCTCACGCACACCACCTCGACGGTCTCGCTCGAAGTGCTCTCCTTCCAGCGCTCGGCCGACGTACTGGTGATCCTTATCCTGGGAGGCGCGGGGCGCCTGTACGGCGGAATTCTCGGCGCCATCATCTACATGGTCGCGCGCGACCAGTTTTCCGGGATCAACCCGCAGTACTGGTACTTCTGGATCGGCCTGCTGCTCGTCGCGGTGGTGATGTTCCTGCCCAACGGCATTCTCGGAGGCTTCGCGCGGCTCACCGCGCGCTGGCGGAGCCGATGGCTGTGAGTGAGGCGCCGGCGCGACACGCAAGCGTTCTGGCGACGCGCGGACTCGCGAAGAAGTTTGGTTCCCTCGTCGTCGCGCAGGACCTTTCGCTCGCCCTCCCGCAGGGAGTGCGCTATGCGCTGATCGGGCCGAACGGCGCCGGCAAGACGACGCTGATCAACCTGATCACCGGGATGCTGCGGCCGGACGCGGGGCGGATTCTCCTCGGGGAGGACGACATCACCTCTCTTCGGGCCGACGCGCGCGTCAAGCGGGGCCTCGCGCGCACCTTCCAGATCAGCGCGCTCTTCCCGCACCTCTCGGCGCTCGAGTCGCTGACGATCGCGGTATGCGAGCGTCGGGGCTGCGCCGGCAACTGGTGGAAGCGCCTGCCCGGCTACGGGGACGCGATAGACGAGGCGCACGGCATTCTCGCATCCCTTCGGCTGGCAAGCGATTGCTACCGGCTTACGCGCGAGCTCGCTTACGGCCGGCAGCGCCTGCTCGAGATCGCGCTCGCGCTCGCCACGCGGCCGAAGGTCCTGCTGCTCGACGAGCCGGCGGCGGGCGTCCCCAGGGACGAAAGCGCGCAGCTGTTCGAGGCGATCGCGGAGCTATCGCAGGACCTCACGGTGCTCTTCATCGAGCACGACATGAACGTCGTGTTCCGCTTCGCGAGCCGCATCATCGTGATGGTCGGCGGGAGGATCCTCGTCGAAGGGAGCCCGGACGAGATCGCGCGAAACACGGAAGTCCGGAGCGTATATCTCGGCAAGGCGCAGCATGGCTGAGCCCCTGCTTGCGCTGCGCGGCGTGCGCGCCGGATACGGCGACGCCGTGGTTCTCGACGACGTCTCGCTCGAGGTCTCCGAGCACGGCAGCCTCGCCGTGCTCGGCAGGAACGGCGTCGGCAAGACAACGCTCCTGCTCACCATAATGGGCTACACCAGGTTGATGCGCGGCGCGATCCTGTGGCGCGGCGAGGAGATGACGGCGATGCTGCCGCACCGGCGCGTGCGCCGGGGCCTGGGCTGGATCGCGCAGGAACGCGAGATCTTTCCCTCGCTGACTCTCGAGGAAAACCTGACCGTCGCTTCACGGCCCGGGCGCTGGGATCTAAAGGCGGTGTACGACCTCTTTCCCCGGCTCGCCGAGCGCCGCGGCAACATGGGCAACCAGCTCTCGGGCGGCGAGCAGCAGATGCTCGCGATCGGGCGCGCGCTCATGACCAATCCGGCGCTGCTGCTGCTCGATGAGCCGCTCGAAGGCCTCGCCCCCATCATCGTCGAGGAGCTGGCCGAAGCGATCCGCCGCATGATGGCCGAGCAGGGAACCGCAGCCATCCTCGTCGAGCAGCACGTCGAGATCGCGCTCGCACTCACCGAGAACGCCCTGGTGATCGAGCGAGGCAACATCGTCCACCGCGCCAAGTCGCGCGATCTTCCGCACGACACCGAAACGCTCGAGCGCCTGGTGGGATTGCGGGTGTCGGCCTAGGCGATCAGAGCGTCGCTGATACCGTTTCGCGCTCGGCGGTGATCGTTGCGTCGAGCATGCGCCGCGCCGCAAGCCGTGCGCTGTCCATGACTCGGGATTTGCTATAGTGTCGTGTCCCGGAATTGCTGCGCCACAGTATCCAACGGGCCCAATGCACAACCCCTTCCAGAAAATCAAACGCATCCAGGCGCGGCCCCTCACCTCGCTGCCCGCGAAGTTCCGCAAGAAGCGCCGTACCTCCTGGTCCGACCCCAACCGGGGCGGAGCTCAGGTGGACAGCTTCCTCGAGGGACCGTCGTTCGACCGCGACGGAAACCTGTGGTGCGTGGACATTCCCTTCGGGCGCGTATTCAAGATCGACCCGAAAGGGGAATGGGAGCTCGTCGTCCAGTACGACGGCTGGCCGAACGGGCTGAAGATCCACAAGGGCGGCTGGATTTTCATCGCCGACTACAAGCGCGGCCTGATGCTGCTCGACGCGAAGTCGGGAAAAATCGAGACTTACCTCCCCACTGCGTTCAGCGAAGGCTTCAAGGGCCTGAACGATCTGCATTTCGCCGACAACGGCGATCTCTATTTCACCGACCAGGGACAGACCGGGATCGCCGATCCGAGCGGGCGCGTGTACCGCCTGCGCGCGAACGGCGAGCTGCAGCGCCTGGTCGACAATGCGCCCTCCCCCAACGGCATCACGCTCAACAAGACCAACACGCACGTGTTCGTCGCCATCACACGCTCGCAGCAGATCTGGCGGCTGCCGCTCATGGCCGGAGGCACGCTCTCCAAGACCGGCGTCGCGATCCAGCTCTCGGGCGGCCACGCCGGCCCCGACGGCATCGAGGCGGATGAAGAGGGCGGGCTCGCCGTATGCCACCTCGGCGTGGGGATCTGGCGCTTCGATTCGAACTGCCTGCCGACGCATCTCGTGGACGCGGGCAAGCAGCCTCGCCTTATGACCAACATCGCCTACGGCGGCGCCGGGCGCAGCACGCTCCACATCACCGACTCGCTGAACGGCGAGATCGTGACCGCCGAGATGCCGGTGCCGGGAAAGAAAATGTTCGCGCATCGATGAAGGAGTCGTCCATGAAGATTCGCAGCGTCCCGCTTCTTGTTCTCGCGCTTGCGCTGCCCGCCGCCGCGCAGCAGTACCCGGCCAAGCCGGTGCGCGTGCTGATCGGCTATGCCGCGGGAAGCTCGACCGACATCGTCGGGCGCGTGATGGCCGATCGCCTGAGCGCGCACTGGAAGCAGACCGTCATCGTGGAGAACCGCGGCGGCGCGGCGGGCAACGTCGCCGCGGACGCGGCGGCGAAGTCGCCGGGCGACGGCTACACTTTGCTCTTCGCACAGAACGGCCTCGCCATCAGCGCCGCCGCGGTGCCGAACCTTCCGTACAGCGCCGAGCGCGACCTGGTGCCGCTCGCGCCGGTGGCGGCGACGCCGCACATCCTGATCGTTGGCCCCGATTTTCCGGCGAAGAACGTGCAGGAGCTGATCGCCGCTGCCCGCGCTGCGCCGGGCAAGCTGACCTTTGCCTCCTCCGGAGTCGGCAACTCCGATCACCTGTGCGGGGAGCTCTTCAACATGATGGCCGGAATCACGGCGATCCACGTTCCCTACAAGGGCGGAGCGCCGGCCGTCCAGGACGTGATTCCGGGACGCGTCGCCTATTACTTCGCCGGCATGCCGGTCGGCCTGCCGCTCGCAAATTCGGGGCGGGCGCGCGCGCTCGGCGTGACGAGCAAGCAGCGCTACCCCGCCGCACCGAACGTGCCGACCATCGCCGAGCAGGGCCTGCCTCAGTACGAGGCGACGCTGTGGCAGGGCTTCTTCGCTCCCGTCTCGATTTCCCCCGGGCTCGGAGCGCGCATCGCGCGCGACGTCGAGACCGTGCTCAAGCAGCCCGAGACGCGCGCGAATCTGGCGAAAGTCGGCGTCGCGCTCTTCGAGGACAACCAGACGAACTTCATCAAGTTCTTCCACGCCGACATCGAGAAGTGGAGGAACCTCGTCAAGAGCACGAACCTCAAGCTCGAGTAGTTGTTTCGCAAAGGAGGAGGATCCATGCACCGATATTCCTGGCTACTCGGCCCTCTCGCTCTGCTCGTGGCGGCGTGCGCCACGACCGGTGACGACGGCGCGCGCCTCGTCAGCGTCGATCACTACGTTCCGGTAAGGTCGACTGCGCCGGCTATCGCGGGTCAGGATGCGCTGATCTACGTGCGCGAGGTGGTGCTCGCGGGCACGGCTTCGTCTCCGCTCGGCGTCGTGCTGTTCGTGCACGGCGCGGGTACTCCGGCGGAGGTCACGTTCGACGTTCCCTACAAGGACTACAGCTGGATGGCGTACCTGCCTGCGGTCGCAAGCCGTTTTGCGTGTTACACACCGTAACTTTCGCAAGCCCGGCAATCGAGTATCCTCTCGCGACTTCCGATCGAGAGGAAACCCATGAGCTCGTATTCCAGGATTTTTCTTGCCGGGGCACCTTTCGTCGCGCTTCTTGCGCTTCCGACACCGGTGCTGTCTCAGAGCTTCGGCCCGTACTTCGGCGTCGGGCTCGGCCAGTCCGATTTCCGCGGTGCATGCGACGGTATATCGGCGCCCGACTCTTGCGACGACACGGATACCGGAGTGAAGATCTTCGGCGGATATCAGTTCAACCGATTCGCGGCCTTCGAGTTTGGCTACACCGACCTCGGGGCTGCGAGGGCGCATTTCGCGGGGATCGGCAACCAGCGCGTCGGGGCCAGGGGCGTTGAATTCACGGGTATCGGTATGCTCCCGCTGGACCGGCACTTTTCCCTTCTCGGACGACTGGGCGTCTTCGCCTGGAACCAGGACTTCCATGACGGAACGGGCACCGTGGGATCGTCGAGCTCCTCGGGAAGCGATCTGACATACGGCCTCGGGATGAAATACGATTTCACCCGCAACACCGCCGTGCGATTCGAGTGGCAGCGCTACAGGAACGTAGGTGACCCGAACAGCTCTGGCGGCCAGGGTGACGTCGACCTCGTCGGAGCGAGCCTGGTCGTCAGGTTCTGACAATGAGAGGCTTCGCTCGCGCCCTTCTCCTTCTTCTGGGGCTCGCCTGCGCCGCCGCCGCACCGGCGCAGGACTACCCCGCCCGCCCGATCCGCTTCATCACTGCGGCCGCGCAGGGCGGGACGTCCGATATTCTCGCGCGCATCTTCGCGGTGCATCTTACCGAATCGCTCAAGCAGCCGGTGGTGGTGGACAACCACGCGAGCGCGTCGGGCGTGATCGCCGGAGAGCTGACCGCGAACGCGCCGCCCGACGGCTACACGCTGCTGCTCGCCTACCACCAGCACACGGTGAACGCGGCGTTGAATCCCAAGCTCCCGTATCACCCGGTGAACAGCTTCACGCCGATCACGCAGCTCACCACCGCGGGCCTGATGCTGGTGGTGAACCCGGCGACGCCGGTAACGAACCTCAGGGAGTTCATCGACTGGACGAAGCGCTACAAAGGAGCGCTGAACTTCGGCTCGGCCGGCATCGGCACCGGCGGTCATCTCGCGGGCGAGCTCTACAAGGTGATGACCGGAGTGAAGGCCGAGCACATCCCGTACAAGGGCGCAGGGCCGGCCCTGATGGATTTGATCGCCGGGCAATACCACTTTAATTTCTCGGGTATCCAGCCGGCGCAGGTCCAGGTGCGCGCGGGCAAGCTGCGCGGGCTTGCGGTCACGGCGCCCAAGCGCCTCGCCGCCCTGCCCGACGTCCCTGCGGTGGCGGAAGAGCTGCCCGGATTCGAGTTCGTCGGCTGGTACGGAGTGATTGGACCTGCGGGCCTGCCCGCGCCGATCGTCGCGAGGCTCCACGACGAGTTCGTCAGAGTGCTTGATCGGCCTGACGTGCGCGAGCGCATCGTGGCGGACGGGTCGGAGCCCGTCGGAAGCTCGCCCGAGGAATTCCGTCAGTTCATGCTCGCCGACCTCGCCAAGAGCGTAAAGCTCGTGAAAGAGAGCGGAGCGAAGCTGGATTGATGAGACTGGGGGTCTACATGCTTGCGCTAAGATTGTTGAGACTGGCCCGGCTGCAGCGTCAAAGCCGCCGGCGTGGTTGGTGCTTGGCTGCACTATGCCTGGCGACAGTCTCGAGTCTCACCGGTTGCGCAACCCCAACGATAAGCTCGGCTCTGTCTCTACGTTCAATGACTGTGAGCGATGGGACGGCAGGCCTAGGGGAAGGATTCCTTCTCGGCGGCAAGGGTTATGACGAGATCAGAAATATTTCGTGCGTTGGCGAGCGGTGCACTCTGTTCGGAGATAGCAACAAAAGCTTTGGCGAAAGCACCGATTTTTTCGTGATCGCGGAAGGTGCCGAGTTCAAGCCTATATGGGCGCGAACCTTCGGAGGAACGCATCGCGAGTTGCTCCACGCCGTGGCACCGACCCGCAACGGTGGTCATGTCTTGATTGGTACCAGCCAAAGCCTGTTCTTTACAGCCTTGAAATTCGCGAGCCCGAGTCGTCCGCCTCGGCCGATTGCCATGAATGTTGACACCGACGGCAACCTGCGCTGGGCCCGGACGTTCGACTTCCTGAAGGGCGCATTTTTCGGTGTAACTCAAGGCCCCGACGGTGGCCACGTGCTTGTCGGCTTCAACTCTTCCGGCGCGCACGATAGTGTTCTGGCGGCCAAGCTTTCGAGCGATGGTCGGTTGACCTGGGCCTACGCTTACGATCTTGGAAAAAACGCCGTCGGGGTGGGGGTCGTCTCAACGGATGATGGCAGCTTCGCCATTGCGGGTTTTTCGGCCAGTGACGATCGTCAAGCACAAAAAATGCTCGTGATGAAGATCGACGGTCTCGGCGCTCCCCTGTGGGCGAAAAGCTACGATTCTGACGGTCGGCAGCGCATCATTTCGTTTGCTGCGATGCCTGATTCATCGCTTGTAGCAGCGGGTTGGTCCATCCCGCCGGGCGGAGTAGGAGGTGTTTTCGTGTCGAAGCTTTCTGGCCGCGGTGCTCCTTTGTGGTCCGTTTCCTTCGAAGGCATCCTCAGGACGGGTCAGGCGCGCGACGTCATTCCCGGTCACGACTCGGACATCCTCGTGTGCGGGACCATCTTAAAGGGCCCTCACGGAGCGAACGACGGTATGGCGGTCCTGCTCGGCGAAGACGGTACGGCTAAGGCGCTGACGGTGATTGGCGGCCCGGGGTTCGACGACATCACTGCGGCCGTGCGGTGGAAGAATCGGAGTTACAGGCTGCTCGGAACTACGGTGAACTTCGGTGCTTCCGTCCAAAACGCTTTCTCAATCGTGTGGTCTCCGCAGCTGAGCGGCGAAGAATCGCGCCGTGGTCTCGAGGCAACAAGGCTAACCTTGAAAGAAACGGACGCCGAGATTGTCCGGACGGAACTCAAATTGCTAGTCACTGAGCTTCCTCTCTCGTCCATAGAGACGACAAACATTGCAGTCCCCGCAGGGGTTCGGTAAGCGGCCATTCACGATGGCTGCGGAATCTAGCGCGATGACAAACAATCGCTGGCGAAGGCCTAAATCACCCCGCACCGGCACGCTTCCCAAGGCCCCGAGTCGGCGATGAGTTCCAGCCGAGAAAACGCACGCGCGAGGTTTTGCGCTTCGGCCGCGGTGCGCTTGTAGTACTCGCCGAATTCGCGCACCGGCAGCCAGTCCTGCGAGACCGGCGGAATAGGCGGCGAGAGCTTCGCGAACGGGCCCGCGCCGTAGACGACCTTGCCTCCGACCATGGTCAGCTGCGACTCGATGTCCTTGATCTGCTCGGTCGGAATGTTGAAATAGTCGGCGGAGAGGATCGCAAGATCGGCGAACTTGCCGACCTCGAGCGTACCCTTCTTCGCTTCCTCCCCGGAAATCCACGCGCCGCCCGATGTATACAGGCGCAGCGCCTCGGCGCGGTCGAGCAGGTTCCGGTCCCCTTGCAGCTTCGTTCCCCCCAGCGTCTTGCCGGTCACCAGCCAGTGCAGACCGATCCAGGGGTTGTAGCTGGTCGCACGGTTGCCGTCGGTGCCGCAGGCGAGCGGGATACCCATCTCGCGGATGCGCGCGACGGGCGGCGCATCGGCGGCGGCCTGCGCGCCGTATTTCTTGAGGAACGCTTCGCCGTCGAGCGACATGCGGTTCTGGATGTCGATCGAGCCGCCCAGGGCCGCAAGCCTCTCCAGCGTCTTCGGCTGCAGCGTCTCGCAATGGTCCAGGCCCCAGCGCAGTTTCTTGAGCGGCATCTCGCGGTTCACCTGCTCGAGCACGTCGAGCACGCGGCTCGCGCTGGAGTCGAAGGTAGTGTGCTGGCGGAACGGCCAGCCCTGAGCGACGATGAACTTCACCACGGCGGACAGATTCTTCTCCATGACGCCCGCGGGCGGCACCGGATAGTCCTTGGCGAAGTTGGCGACGTCGCCCGCCGCGTAGAGAATGTATTCTCCGGTTCCTATCATGCGGTAGTAGTCGTTCCCCTGGCCGAACTTCACGAGCTTGGCCCAGGCCGTGTAATTCTCCAGCTCCTTGCCGGGCGCCTGCGCGAACAGCGTGTAGCCGATGCGCAGCGTCATCTGCCCGTCCGCAGCGAGCTTCGCGATCGCGGCGTAGTTGTCCGGATAGTTCTGGCCGCCGCCGCCCGCGTCGATCACGCTGGTGACGCCCAGGCGGTTGTGCTCGCGCATGAAGTGGCGCGTCGAGAGGATCTGGTCTTCGGGAGAAAGCCTAGGGATGCGCAACCACACCGAGACCAGGCTCGCGAGGCTGGTCGTCGACATCACCAGACCCGTGGGATACCCCGAAGCGTCGCGCTCGATCGCGCCGCCGAACATGTTGGGCGTGTCCTTCGTCCAACCGAGCGCGCGGATCCCGGACCGGTTCAGCCAGGCGCGGTCGTAGAGATGCATGATCATGCACGGGGTGTCGCCGGTGGCCGCGTTGATTTCCTCGAGCGTCGGGTAGCGCTGCTCGACGAACTGCGCCCAGGTCCAGCCCCCGATCACCTGCACCCAGTGCGGCGCGGGCGTGCGCTGCGCCTGCTCGCGCACGCGGCGCAGGCCTTCAGCGAGCGAAGGCACGCCGTCCCAGCGCACTTCGTTGGTATAGGTCAGCCCGCCCCGGATGAAGTGGGTGTGCCCGTCGTTCAGGCCCGGGATGACCGTGCGGCCGCCCGCGTCGATCACCTGCGTATCCGGACCGCGCAGGCGCTCGATCTCTGCCGCGGAGCCGACGGCGACGAGCTCGCCGCCGCGGATCGCGAGAGCGCTCGCGGCCGGCGTCCGCGGAGCGAGCGTCGCGATGCGCGCGTTGACGAGGATCGTGTCGGCCGGGTGGCTCGATTGCATGACGGGCGCCGCGCAGCCGCCGAATCCGGTGAGTCCCGCGGTCGCCGCGAGAGCGTCGATCAGGAAGTCGCGCCGGCCGAAATCGACCGTATGGCGCGGCGCTTCCCCGCCGCACGATGGATGACCGCAAGCAAACCCTTTGAATCCGTTCGACAGCGCCATGTTCCGTTCCTCCGCTCCACGTCGTTCACCCGTGAATCTCGCTACGCCAGGTATTTGCCGAACCACGCGAGGGTCTCGCCCCACGCGGCCTTTGCCGCAGCGGAGTTGTATCGCGCCCCGGTATCGTTGTGGAAAGCGTGGTCCACGTTCGGGTAGACGATCTTGCGGAAGGTCTTGCCGTGCTTGCCCATCGCCGCTTCGATCGCCGGAATGTTCTGGTTGATGCGCTCGTCGAGCCCGCCGTAGATCGCGAGCACCGCCGCGCCGATTCCCGGCACGTCCGGCTCCTGCACCGGAACGCCGTAAAAAGGCACCGCGGCCCGGAGGTCGGGCACGCCCGCCGCGACGCGCCAGGTCACTGCACCGCCGAAGCAGAAGCCTGTCATTCCGACGCGGTCTCCGCGAGCCGAAGGCAGCGATCTCGCATACGCGAGCCCGCTCTTGAAATCCTGCACGTGGCGCGCGGGAGCCGCCTTGCCCAGGATCCCGGGAATCGCGTCGAAGTCGTGCCTGGCGGTCCCGCCCTCGCGCGAGAGCAGGTCCACGGCGAGCCCGACGTAGCCTGCCTTTGCGACGCGCCGCGCGACGTCCTCGATGTGGCGCGTGAGGCCGCGGTTCTCGTGGCAGACGAGCACGATGGCGTAACGCCCCGTTCCCGCGGGCCGCGCGAGGTATCCGTCGAGGCGCACGCCTTCTCCGGGAAATTCCGCGATCCCGGCGACGATCGCGGGATCGTCGGGCGCGACCAGGGGTGCCGAGCTCGCGGGGGCCTTGCCGGCAGGCGCGACCTGCGCCCGCGACTCGAGCATCTGCGCCGCCAGCGCAGCGCCCGTGATTCCGGCGATCGCCTTCAGGGCCTCGCGGCGCGTGAGGCGCCCCTCCTCGTAGTCCTCGAGGGCTTCCTCCACCAGATAGCGCTGCAGCTCGTCCATGATCGGGAGTCTCCTTTGAGAAAACGAAATTACGCTGCCAGCCAGGCTTTCGCCTCGGCGAGCAGCGTCTCGAGCGCCTCGCCGCGTGCGGTCGGAAGGTTCGGATTCACCCGGGCGCCGTTCTTTGTCTGCAGGTAGGCGAGATGTCGGTAGCCTTCCGGAAAGCGCGCCAGCACCTCCGCGTCGAGCGAGATCCTGGCGTTCGGATCGACCGGGTCGATGCGGTCCTTCTCGTAGATCACCGAGCGCCTTGCGATGCGCCAGACTCCGTCGCGCTTCTCCACCCGGTCGAAGAAGCGGCCGCTGCACACCGCGTCGACTTCGACTCCGTCGAGCCGCGAACGCACGTTGATCGACACGCGGGTCTGAGCGATCGCACGAGCGCCCCTGATTTCCGCTGCCGTGCCGCCCAGGAAATGCTGCGAGCGCGATCCCTTGCTGAAGGAGGCCTCGCAGGACTCGACGAAATCCTCGAATCGCCCGTCGAACCAGGTCGTGGTAATCGCGGCGCCGGGGTGCGCGGTCGCGCGCAGCCTGCGCCAGTCTCCGGTGTCGCGCGCGAGCGCCCAGTCCTGCATGAGCGCGGAAATCGCAAGCTGGTCCTCCAGGTCCGGCATGCTCTCACTCGGGCTCGATTCCCGCCCTGCGAAGCAGCCCCGTCCATTTGGCTACCTCCGCGCGCACGAACGCCTCGGTCGCGGCGGGCGCGATGCGCAGGCTCCTGCCGCTGCCCATCTCCAGGCGCGAGCGCACTTCGGCCGAGCGCGTGGCGCGGTCCACCTCGGCGCGCAGGCGCTCGACGATGGCGCGCGGCGTGCGCGCCGGCGCAAACAGGCCGAACCAAGTCTCCATCTCGAGCTCGACCACACCGGTTTCGGCGAGCGTGGGAAGCTGCGGCATGGTCGGCGCGCGCGCGCGGCTCGACACCGCGAGCGCCTTGACCTGCCCGGACTCGACATAGGGCCGGGTGGTGGTCGTATTGTCGTAGAACAGGTCGACGCGGCCCGCGAGCAGGTCCTGGTACACGGGCTGCGCACCCTTGTAAGGCACCTTGACGATGTCGACTCCGGTGAGCGCAGCGATGATGGCCGCGCCGATGTACTGCCCGGTGCCGGGGCCGCTGGTGCCGATGTTGAGCCTGCCGGGATTCGCCCGCGCGAACGCGATCACCTCCGCGAAGCTCGCGAGCGGCAGGTCCTTGCGCGCGATGAGCGTGTAGGAGTGGCTGACCACGAGGCCGAGCGAGGTGAAGTCGGCGAGCGAATCGTAGCCGGGCTCCCGGTAGAGGCCCATGTTGAGCGCGATGTTCGAAAGCCCCCCGACGACGAGGTTGTAGCCGTCGGGGGCGGAGCGCGCGACGAGCTGCGTGCCGACGAGCGTGCCGGCGCCGGGGCGGTTCTCGACCACGAAGGCCTGCCCCGTCTGCTCGCCCAGCTTCTGCGCGAGAACGCGCCCCACCAGATCGAAGCCGCCCCCCGGGGCGGAGGGAACGACCACGCGCACCGGGCGAGACGGGTAATCCTGGGCAGGCGCCGCGGAGAACGCCGAGAAAGCGGCCAAGGCGCAAGCCGCCCGGCACCAGCGCGAACTTCCGAAATTCGACATGGCTTTCATATTAGAATACCGCGGCGTTTTTCGCACAGTCGCAAACCGGACCCATCATTCGCAACGTTCGCCCGCCGCGCGTCCTCGTCGCCTGCGCTCTCGCCCTCAGCGCAGCCGCCGCCCCGCCGGCGGCCGCGACGAGCGACTTCCTAGCCGACGTCACCGATCGCTCGAGCGCCGGCTGGGGAATCGTCTCGCGCTTCGAGCAGTCGCCTTATCGCGGGGGCGGCGTGCGCATCGATCTATTGCCTCTGTACCTCTACGAGGGGGAGCACATCTACCTGCATTCCTACCGCGCGGGGGTCAAGCTCGATTTCGGATCCGACAAGCGTGCGGCCGCGTTCCTTTCGCAACGCTCCGAGAGCTTTCCTGTCGAACGGATCCCGGCGAGCCTCGCGGGAATGTCCACGCGCGTTCCCGAAACGGATTTCGGATTGAGCTACGAGCAGCGCTTCGACTGGGGCAATGTCTTCGGCGAAGTCCTGCGCGACGTGTCGGGCAACTCGAACGGAACCGAATGGCGGCTCGGAACCGCCACCGAGTGGTGGCGCGGGCGGGTGATGCTCGCTCCGTACTTCATGCTGTCCGCCCGCGACGCCCGGCTCAACGACTACTACTACGGCGTGAGGGCCTCGGAAGCCGCCGCGGACCGTCCCGCCTACCGGCCAGGGGCCGGCGTCAACGGAACAGTCGGCCTGAACGCACGGTACGATCTCACCGACACCTGGCATTTTTTCGCGGGCGTGTCCGCCACGCTCTGGGCCAGCGGGGTGCGCCGCAGCCCGATCGTCGAGGACCGCGCTCAGCTCGCGGCTTACGGCGGCCTCGCCTACGAATTCACGCCGACGCCGGTGAAGAGCGCCCGCGACGGCGTCCCGCTCACTTTCAAGGTGCTGCACGGCCGGTCGAGCTCCTGCAACCTGCTGCCGATCATGGAGCTGCGCTGCAGGTCGATCAACACGGATGACCGCACGAGCATCGATTCCTTCGAAGTCGGGCGGCCGTTCATCGAGAGTCCGCACGGCTGGCCTGTCATGATCGCCTGGTACGCCGGGCTGCTGCGCCACGAGGAGCGCGGGCTTCAGCCGGACTCCTGGCAGCTCAACGGCTACCTCAAGGCGTTCTACTGGGGCTTTCCCTGGAGCGGGCGCGTGCGCACGCGCATCGGATTCGGCGGGGGCTTCTCCTACGCGCAGCGCGTGTCCTTTGTGGAAGCGAGGGACCAGGCGCAGCGCGGCCGCAATACCTCGAAGCTGCTGCAGTACGCAGACCCGACCGTCGATGTCAGCGTGGGCGATCTCCTCGGGGCCAAGGGACTGCGCGAGACTTATTTCGGGCTGGGCGCCAGCCACCGCTCGGGTATTTTCGGCATGGCCCAGATCTTCGACAACGTGAACGGCGGATCGAACTTCATCTACACCTACGTCGAGTGGAGGATGTGAGTCAGCTTTCCTCCCGCGACCGCGGCCATCCCGCGGCTTTTACACCGCCGAGAGCGCCTTATCGAGTCGCGCACGGTTGTGCGGACGCATCCAGTCGACCTTCGGGATGCGGGGAACGATGCGGTTGGGATTCACGCGGTCTATGCTGTAGTAGCCGGTAACGATGTGGTCGAGCTTCACCGTCTCGGCGACGCCCGGCAACTGGTACAGGTCGAGCATGTAGTTGGTCAGGTTCTCGTAGCTCGACAGCGGCCGCCAGGTGCACTTGAACAGGTGATGGTAGGCGGCGTCGAAGCGCACCAGCGTCGGGAAGAGTCGCCAGTCGGCCTCTGTGATCGCGTCGCCGACGAGATAGCGCTGGCCCGCGAGGCGCCGCTCGAGCGTGTCCAGCCCCGCGAAGACCTTCTCCACCGCTTCGTCGTACGCGCCTTGAGTCGCCGCGAAGCCGGCCCGGTATACGCCGTTGTTGAGGTGCTCGTAGACGAATTCGTTGACGAGGTCGATCTCCCCGCGCAGCGCCGCCGGGTAGTAGTCGCCCGGCTTCGCGCCCACGCCGTCGAAGGCGCCGTTGAACATGCGGATGATCTCGGAGGATTCGTTGTTGACGATGGTCTTCGTCTTCCGATCCCACAGGGCCGGCACGGTGCAGGTGCCGGTGTAATCCGGTCTCGCTGCGCTGTAGGCCTCGTGCAGCCAGGTAAAGCCATTGAGTCCGTCGCGGGTTGCGCCTGGAAAGGCGTCATCGAAGCGCCAGCCTTCCCGGCGGTCGTTCGGCATCGCCGAGGCGATCGAGATCATGCCCTCGAGCCCTTTGAGCTTCCTGAAAATGAGCGTGCGGTGCGCCCACGGACAGTTGTACGCGATGTAGAGGTGATAGCGGCCCGGCTCCGCCTTGAAGCCGGACGAGCCGTCCGCGGTGACGAAGTTGCGGAACTGGCTTTCCGGGCGCACGAAGCGGCCCGCGACCTCGGGCGGGCGCCGGTCGGTCCATTTTCCGCTGACGAGCATGCCCATCCGCTTGAGCTCAATCCACCTTGGCGCCCGAGATCTTCACGGCCTTCGAGTAGCGTTCGGCATCCGATTTCAGGAGCTTCGCCCACTCGTCCCCCGAAGCACCGATGGGATCGATGCCGAGGTTCTTCATGCGCTCGACGACGTCGGGGAGCCTCACCACCTGCGCCACGTCGGCGCCGATCTTGAGGATGATGTCGCGCGGCGTTCCGTTGGGCGTGAACAAGCCGAAGGTCGGCGCGAAATCGAACCCGGGAATCGCCTCGGCGATCGCCGGCACGTCCGGCGCGAGCTCCGAGCGCTTGAGGGAATTGATCGCGAGCAGCTTCACGCGCCCTTCCTTCGCGTGAGCGGCGAGCGTCGGATATCCGGACAGCACCATGGGCACCTGCCCTCCGACGAGGGCGGGCACGCTCTGGCCCGTGCCCTTGTAAGGCACGTGGACCATGTCGAGGTTCAGGGACGCCGCCAGGTACGCCATGCACAGGTGATGCGTGCTGCCTATGCCGGAGGATCCGTAGCTGTACTTGCCCGGGGAGGCCCTGACGAGCGCGATCAGCTCCTGGAAGGAATTGACCTTGACCGAGGGATGCACGGCGAGGAACAGCGGCGCGCGCGCGGTGAGCGAGGCCGGGATGAGGTCCCGGTCCGCGTCGTAGGGAAGCTTCGTGAACAGGAACGGAAGTATCGCGTGGGTCGAGTTGTCGGTCATCAGCAGCGTATAGCCGTCGGGCGCCGCCTTCGCGACGAAATCCGCGCCGAGGATGCCGTTCGCCCCGGGCTTGTTCTCCACCACGAACTGCTGGCCCCGGCGCTCCGAGAGTTTCTGGCCGATGAGGCGCGCGATGGTGTCGGGAAGGCCGCCAGGCGAATAGCCCACGACGACGCGCAGGGGTTTGTCCGGATAGGTCTTGGCGGCTTGCCCGAAAGCGGCGGTCGCAAAGGCGAGCCCGGCAAGCGCGAGCAGCCGCAGCCATCCGTGAAACTTCGAATGCATGGACGTTCCTCCTCGCGGAAAGCCCGGATTCTACTATGCGCCTAGTTCCCCTCGGCGGTCTTGGGCGCCGCCTGCGGGTTCCACTGCCCGCGCCGCATGCGCGTGATCTTCACCGTATTGAACAGGCCGGCTCTGCGAAACGGCTCCTCCGCCGAGAATTTCTCCGCCGCCTCGCGGTTCGGCACGTTGACGATGAACACGCTGCCCGTCCTCGTCTTGCCGTCCTCGGCGAGCGTGCCGCCGGCCAGAACGACGATGTTCTTGTGGCGCTCCAGATACGCGAGATGCGCCTCTCGTGTCGCGTCGCGGATCGCCTGGCCGCCGCTTCGGTCTTCGTTGACCATGATGTAGAGCATGCTCCTCCCGTGAAATCCGTTCCCCTCAGACCATCTTCTCCGGCCGCACCCACTGGTCGAACTGCTCGGCCGTGACGTACCCCAGCGCGAGCGCCGCCTGCTTGAGCGTCGTTCCTTCCTTGTGCGCCTTCTTCGCGATCTCTGCCGCCTTGTCGTAGCCGATGTGCGGGTTGAGCGCGGTGACGAGCATCAGCGAATTGTGCAGGAGCTCGGCGATGCGCTCGCGCTGCGGCTCGATGCCGGCGGCGCAATGATCGCGGAAGCTCTCGGCCCCGTCGGCCAGCAAGCGCACGCTCTGGAGGAAATTGTGGATGACGAGCGGCTTGAACACGTTCAGCTCGAAATTTCCAGAGGCGCCTCCGATGTTCACCGCGACGTCGTTGCCGAGCACCTGGGCGCAGAGCATGGTCATCGCCTCGGACTGCGTCGGATTGACCTTGCCCGGCATGATCGAGCTGCCGGGCTCGTTTTCCGGAATCGAGATCTCGCCGATGCCGCAGCGCGGGCCGCTCGCGAGCCAGCGGACGTCGTTCGCGATCTTGGTCAGCGCCGCGGCGATCGTCTTCAGCGCGCCGTGGGCGTTCACCAGGGCGTCGTTCGCCGCGAGCGCCTCGAATTTGTTGCGCGCGGAGACGAAAGGCATCCCGGTCGCCCTCCCCAGCTCCTTCGCGACGCGCGCGCCGAATTCGGGATGGGCGTTCAACCCGGTGCCCACCGCGGTGCCGCCCAGGGCGAGCTCGCACAGGTGCGTGAGCGAGGCGCGAACGTGGGCGATGCCGTGGTCGAGCTGCGACACCCAGCCGGAGATCTCCTGCCCGAGCGTGAGAGGGGTCGCGTCCTGGAGGTGGGTGCGGCCGATCTTGACGATTCCGGCGAACGCCGCGGACTTCGCCGAGAGGACGTCGCGCAGCGACGAAAGCGCGGGCATGAGCCGGTCGTGGATCGCCTGAACGGCGGCGACGCTCATCGCCGTGGGAAAGACGTCGTTCGAGGACTGCCCGCGGTTGACCTCGTCGTTGGGATGCACGCGGCGCTTCTCGCCGCGCTCGCCTCCCAGGAGCTCGCTCGCGCGGTTGGCGAGCACCTCGTTCATGTTCATGTTGGTCTGCGTGCCCGAGCCCGTCTGCCACACCACGAGCGGAAACTCGCCGTCGTGCTTTCCCGCGAGCACCTCGTCGGCGGCCGCGGCGATGGCTCTCGCCTTCTCCTCGGGAAGCTCCTTGAGGTCTATGTTCACCCGCGCGCAGGAGCGCTTGACCAGCGCGAGCGCGCGGATCAGTTCCATCGGCATGCGCTCGCCGGAAATGCGGAAATTCTCGAGCGAGCGCTGCGTCTGCGCGCCCCACAGCCTGTCGGCGGGAACGCGGATCTCGCCGAAGCTGTCGCGCTCGATGCGGTAATCGGCCATCGTCAAATCCGGAAATGTCGTGCGGGAGCATGATATACCCGCTTCGCGGGCTCCCCTGATTCCTGGTTCATTTCTTTCCCCCCGGGCGCCCATCCTGTGATAATTGGCACGACATCGCGGCGCGCATACATGAATGCCGCGCAGTAATGCATTGATTTTCGGAAGAGATGACAGACACCGAACAGCGGGTGTCCAATATAGGGGACATTTCGGAGGTTAACTATACGTTAAGTTTCACGGGAGGAGAGGATGTGGAGATACTTACTACTCTTTCTCGTAGCAAGCATCGTTGATGCTTGTGGAGGTGATGTAAACACCCCGGCAAGTATCAATGTGTACAAATCTCGCGGCTCCATGCAATGCACCGGGGGAGGCACTTCACCGGCAGTCATGAGCCTTGAGCTTACAAACGCTGGCATTTCTGTCTTGTCGTTCACCTGCGGGCTCGACGGTTTAGCCCATCCCGCTGTTTGCGGTACTTCTGATGGCGCCATCAATATCTTTGAGATACCAGAGAGTCAAACAGGAGGAGCACTGTCGTTGTCGTTCTTATTGTTAAGTACGTTGCCCACGGCGGTCCAGGTCCCATGCATCGCGAATCTTCCATAGCGATGCTCAAGCTTCGCGCTACGGTCCCGTGAAACTTAACTTGTCAATCCAGAGCGGACGCGCGCAAGCGCGCGCCGCTGATTTCCGACGTTAGGCGTCACCGAAAGCCACGCGAGCCGACAGGAGACACGAGTAATCGCCGCTCTCATCAGTATGACCATCGAGTCAACGATAAACGAAGCGTTCGAAACCGTAGCGCTCACGCCAGCGCACATTGAGACGGTGGAAGAAGCGATTCGTCTGCTGGACCTTGGAGAGCTACGGGTCTGCGAGCCTATTGACGGTGTGTGGAAAACGCATCAGTGGCTCAAGAAAGCCATCCTGTTGTACTTCCGAATCCGGCGTCTCGAAGTCGTAACCTCAGGCCCGTTCCGGTTCAACGACAAGATACCGGTAAAGTCGTGGGATGGATCTGAGGGAGTTCGGGTCGTTCCGCAAGCGTTAGCGCGCCGAGGCAGCTACATCCAATCGGGCGCCATTTTGATGCCTTGTTTCGTTAACATTGGTGCTCGGGTTGGCTCGGGAACGATGGTTGATACCTGGGTGACGGTCGGTTCTTGTGCCCAAATCGGAAGAAATGTCCACCTTGCTGGTGGCGTCGGAATCGGAGGCGTCTTGGAGCCTCTCCAAGCTAATCCGGTGATAGTGGAGGACAACTGCTTCATTGGCAGCCGCTGCGTAATCGTTGAGAGCGTGCACGTAGGCGAGGGAGCGGTTCTTGGTGCAGGAGTTGTGCTGACGTCGTCAACCAAGATCATCGACGTTCGCGGCGAGCGCGAAACGGTGCTGAAAGGTGTTGTTCCAAGTTACACGGTCGTGGTGCCGGGAACGACAATTAAGTCGTTTCCTGCGGGGCAATATGGCACCAGTTGTGCGCTGATCATCGGCACAAGAAAGGACTCAACAGACAAGAAGACGAGTCTGACGGCAGCTTTGCGTGAGTTCGATCTTGCGACGTAGCAAGCGAACGTGGAACGTGACGCATAACCATTAGTTCGGCCGCGAAGTTCATGAAGGCTGCGCTCATCGACCGTTACGGCAGCAATGACCTCGTCAGAATAGCTGACGTTCCCATCCCATCGCCCGGAGACATGGATCTGTTGGTTCAAGTTCGAGCAGCGAGCGTGAATCCGCTTGACGTTAAGACGCGCGATGGACAATTGAAGGTGTTGCTGAAGTACCGCTTTCCGCTTGTCCTTGGCAACGATCTTTCGGGCGTCGTCACCGCAGTGGGGGAACGGGTGACACGCTTCAAGGCTGGCGACGCGATCTACGCGCGCCTGGATAAGGATCGCATTGGTGCGTTTGCGGAGTTCGCAGTGGTCCGGGAGGGCGCCGCCGCCCCGAAGCCGACCAACGTCACCTTCGAAGAGGCAGCTTCGCTGCCGCTGGTCGCGCTGACAGCGTGGCAGGCACTGGTCGAACTGGGAGGGCTGAGTGCCGGCCAGCGGGTTCTGATTCACGCGGGCAGCGGCGGGGTCGGAAGCGTGGCCATCCAACTCGCCCACCACCTCGGTGCAACGGTCCTCACCACGGTCGGGAAACGCAATATCGACCTTGTGAGGCGTCTGGGCGCCGACATCATGATTGACTACCGCAGCGTGCGTTTCGAGGATGTGGCCAAAGATTGCGACGTCGTGCTAGACAGCGCAGGCGGCGACACCCTCCTAAGGTCCTTCGAATGCGTGAAACGCGGCGGCGTGGTGGTGAGCATCGGCAGTACGCCTTCAGCGGCCTTCGCACGCAATTGGGGGCTTAACCCGATTCTCGTCTTCGCAATCGCTGTGATGTCGCGAAAGGCAATGACCGCATCCCGAACGCACGGTGCGCGCTACGAGTATCTTTTCATGCGGGCTGACGGCGAGCAACTGAGACTGATCACGCGGTTGGTGGAAAGCGGTACTATCAAACCGGTCATGGACAAGGTCTTCCCTCTCGACAGCGTGCGTGATGCACTTGCGTACTCCGAGTCGGGAGGGGCAACTGGCAAAGTGGTGATCAAGCTGAACTGATGTGAAGTCGTCTGCGCCGCGGCCTAACCCACGCTTAGGCGCCTGGATAGAATTGGCTACGATTGGGAGGATCGGATCATGGCTCTGAGCTCAGCAGTGCGTCGGCGGCTGGAAGCACAAGGGTTCTGCGACCTGGACGAGGCCACGCTCAACGAAGTGGGGCCCTGGCTGAGGTGGTCGCCGGCATTTTGTACTCTTTTCATGGCCGCGGGCGTCGCATTGAAGTCTCCTATGGTGCTATGGGCGCTCGCGTTGACCGCACTTTTGGGGGCGCTACTGCCGTTCCATCCGTTTGATCTTCTCTACAATTACGGCGCGCGGTATCTCACCGGTACACGCCCCCTGCCCCATCAAGGCCCACAGCGTCGCTTCGCGTGCGGCGTTGCAACGGTCTGGCTTCTGGCGACCGGTTGGGCGTTCTATGTCGACGCGCCTCTCATCGGCTACCTCCTCGGCGTGCCTCTCATTCTTGTCGCTGCCCTGGTCAGCATCACGCACTATTGCATCCCATCCTTGATCTACAACACCTTGTTCAAGGCTCGAGGTCCGGCACGTTCGTGAGACCCAGCGCGTTCACAACCATGAAAATCGACATCTTCAACCACGTCATGCCGGTGCACTACCTGGACATGATGAAGCAGCACCTGAAGGATCAGGGCATCCTGAAGCGTATGAGCAACCTACGCATGCTCTGGGACATCGAGGAGCGGGTGCGGATGCTCGACGAAAAATTCCCGGACGTGCAGCAGGTGCTGACGCTGTCGCTGCCCTCGCCCGAGCTGGTGGGAGGGCCCGATCTGGCGCCCGAGCTCGCGCGCATCGCCAACGACGGCATGGCGGGCATGACGGCGAAATGGCCGAAGAAATTCCCCGCGTTCATCGCCTCGCTCCCAATGAACAACGTTCCTGCGGCGCTCGAGGAGATGGACCGCGCCATCGCCGGGCTCGGCGCGCGCGGGGTGCAGATCTGCACCAGCGTGAACGGCCGCGCGCTCGACGAGCCGGAGTTCTTCCCGGTGTTCGAGCACGCCACAAAGAAGCACGACGTGCCGATCTGGATGCACCCGGCGCGGCCCGGCTCGCGCCCCGACTACGCCGGCGAGCAGAAATCCAAGTACGAGATCTGGCAGGTGCTCGGATGGCCGTTCGAGACGAGCATCGCCATGGCGCGCTTGGTGTTCTCGGCCTTCTTCGAGAGGCTCCCGGGTTTGCGCATCATCACGCATCACTGCGGCGGAATGATCCCGTATTTTTCGGGGCGCGCCGAGACCCTGTGGGCGCAGCTCGGCAGCCGCACCGTCGACGAGAACTACGAGGACGTGCTCAAGCGCATGACGAAAAAGCCGATCGAGTATTTCCGCATGTTCTACGGCGACACGGTGCTCGGCGGCTCGGCCTCGGCGCTGCGCTGCGGGCTGGATTTCTTCGGCGCCGACCGCGTGGTGTTCGCGAGCGACTGCCCCTTCGATCCCGAGGGCGGGCCGATGTTCATCCGCGAGGGAATACGCTCGGTCGAGGACCTCGAGCTGTCGGGAGCCGACAAGCGCAGGATCTACTTCGGCAACGCCCTCGAGCTGCTGGGAATGAAAGCGCAGCCGGAGAAGCGGTCGGCTCCGGCGAGACGCAAGCCGAGCCGAAAGAAGAAGACAAAATGAAAAAGGGGCCGCGAGGCCCCTTTCCGTCTCCTGCGGCGGATTACTTGATCGTCGCCGCCCCCGCCTTGCACACCACCTCGTCCTGCGATCCCGTGCCGCCCGAGCAGCCGATCGCGCCGACGAGCTTGCCGCCTTGCACCAGCGGGATTCCGCCGCGCGAGGCGATGACGTCGTCGAGGGTCAGGATGTAGTGCAGGTTGTTGGCCTGAATCGCGTTCTCGAAGATCTTGGTCTCGCGGCGGAACAGCGCCGCCGCGCGCGCCTTGTGCTCGGCGATCTTCACCGATGCGAGCTGCGCGTCGTCCATGCGCGCGAACGCGACCAGATACCCCCCGGGGCTGACGACGGCGACGTTCAGCTTCCAGCCGCGCTTCTTGGATTCGGCCACGGCGGCGCCGATCGCGGCTTGCGCGTGCTCGAGCGAGATGATCGGGCCGTAGGGAATGTCGAACGGCATCTTGTCCGGAACAACGTCGAGCGGATTCTGCGCCGGTTGCTGCGCGCTGCTCGCGCCCGCAAGCAGGAGGGTGCCGAATGCGACGACTGTCAATGCGGATTTCAACGACATGGTTTTCTCCTCACTGGTTTGACTGCGATGGATGAGACGGCTGACGCTTGGTGAACAATCGGAACGCCGGATTCATTCCCTAGCCGAGCACGGCGATTCCGGCGTTGGCGATCTGCTCGTCCTCGTGCGACTGCACCCCGGAAACGCCTACCGCGCCGGCGCACTCGCCGCCAACCATGATCGGCACCCCGCCCTGAACCGGCAGCGCCGGCATGTTGAGAAGGGAATTGCGGCCGGCCGCGACGCGGTCCTCCCAGTTCTTGGTCGTGCGCCGCGACACCGCCGCCGTGCGCGCCTTTTCGACCGCGACTTGCGCGTTGAAAGGGGTGGCGCCGTCCATGCGCTCAAGCCACAGCAGGTGGCCGCCGTCGTCCAGAATCGCGATGACCACGTTCCACTTGTTCTTGCGCGCCTCGGCTTCGCAGGCGGCGCCGATTTTCTTGCACTCTTCCAGGGTCAAGCAGGGTTTCGTTTTCACTTCTCCGGCTCCGGTTCAGTTTTCAACGCGCTTCGGATCTGCTCCAGCGCCGCCGGGTCCTCGATCGTGGTGAGGTCGCCCGGGTCGCGCCCTTCGGCGAGCGCCTGGATGGAGCGGCGCAGCGTCTTGCCCGAGCGGGTCTTGGGCAGCAGCGACACGAAGTGTACCGCGCGCGGCCTCGCGATGGCGCCGAGTTGCTTGTCGACGGTCTGGAGCACTTCCTTCTCCAGGCGCGCCCGTCCTTCCGCAGTCCCGAGCCGCGAAGCGTCCTTCGCCACTGCGAAGGCGAGCGGCATCTGCCCTTTCAGCGAATCGGCGACGCCGACGACCGCACACTCCGCGATGCCGGAGTGCATGCTGACGGCTTCTTCGATCTCGCGGGTGCCCAGGCGGTGCCCCGCGACGTTGATCACGTCGTCGGTGCGGCCGAGGATGAAGTAGTAGCCGTCCCCGTCCCGTATGCCCCAGTCGAAAGTCGAGTACACCTGCTTGTTGCGGAACGTGCCGAAATAGGTCTTGACGAAACGCTCGTCGTCGCCCCACACGGTGGACATGCATCCCGGCGGCAGGGGCGGCGCGATCGCCACCACGGCTTTCTCGCCCGTCGCGGCCTCGGCGGCATCGGCCTCGCGCAGGAGCTTCAGGTCGTAGCCGTAGGCGGGAAAGCTCGGGCTGCCGAGCTTGATGGGCGTGTGTTCCACGCCGGGAACCGAGGTGAGGATCGGCCAGCCCGACTCGGTCTGCCAGTAGTGGTCGATGACGGGCTTCCCCAGCCCCTCCGCGATCCATGCATGCGTCGGCTCATCGAGCGGCTCGCCCGCGAGGAAGAGGTGTTTGAGCGAGCCGAGATCGTATTTGCGCAGGAAGGCCGGATCGTGCTTCTTCAGCACGCGGATCGCGGTCGGCGCGGAGAACATCACGTTCACCCTCTGGTCCTGCACGATCTTCCACCAGATCCCGGCATCGGGCCGCACCGGAACGCCCTCGTAGAGGACGGTGGCCATGCCGGCGATCAACGGGCCGTAGATGATGTAGGAATGTCCGACCACCCAGCCGATGTCCGAGGTGGTGAACATCGTCTCCCCCGCGCCGCCGCAGTAGATGTGCTTCATCGATGCCGCGAGCGCGACCGCGTATCCGCCGACGTCGCGCTGCACGCCTTTGGGCTTGCCGGTCGTGCCGGAGGTGTACAGGATGTAGGACGGCTCGTTCGATTCGAGCCAGGTCACCGGCACCTTCGCGTCCATGTGCCTCGCGCGCAGCTCCGCGTAGTCCAGATCGCGCCCGGCCACGAGGTTCATCGATTGGTCGAGCCCGCGCCGGAAAATGAGGACCTTGCCGGGCGGATGCTTCGCCAGCTCGATCGACTCGTCCACCAGCGCCTTGTAAGTCACCACCTTTCCCATGCGGCTGCCGCCGTCGGCGGTGACCATGAGCTTCGGTTGCGCGTCGTCGATGCGCGCGGCGAGGCTCGCGGCGGCGAAACCGCCGAATACGACCGAGTGGATCGCGCCTATCCTCGCGCAGCCGAGAATGACGAACGCCGCCTCAGGGATCATGGGCATGTAGACGACGACCCGGTCGCCTTTGCCGACTCCGAGCGAGCGCATCATCGCGGCCGCGCGCTGCACTTCGACGTGGAGCTCGCGGTAGCTGAAGGTCCTCTCTTCGCCCGTCTCCGTGGAGATATAGACGAGCGCCTTCTGGTCGCCGCGCGCACCGAGGTGCCGGTCGAGCGCGTTGTAGCAGAGGTTGGTTTCTCCGCCGACGAACCACCGGGCGAAGGGCGGCCGACGGTAGTCGAGCACTTTCTCGGGCGGCCTTTCCCAGTGCACGAGCCTCGCCTGCTCCGCCCAGAAGCCCTCTTTGTCCTCGATGGAGCGCCGGTGGAATTCGCGGTAAGTCGTCATCGGGTGCGACCTTTGCTGCTGCCCTACTTCGGCCGGTTCCTGAGCGCCTGGGTGATCTTGTCCAGCGGAAGCTCGACATTCAAGCGCCGGCAAACGGCGAGAAGGAAAGGCAGCATGCGGCGCAGCATTTCGCTCGCCGCGTCGCCGAGCTGCTGCGCATCGGCGTGTTCGATGACCTGCACCGCCCGGTCGATGTCGCTCGGCAAGCTCACCGGCTTCAGCGGGCTCGCTTCCTCCTGCTCGGCAGCGCGCTGAAGCTTGCGGCTCGCCGCATCCTGCAGGCGCTGCAGCGCAAGCTTCATGAGCTCCTCGATCGAGGCGACGGCGTCCACGTCGAGCGCCGCGAGGCCGAGGCTCGTGCGAATCTTGAGCACCTGGTCGCGATAGGTGACCTGCGCTTTCTCCAGCTGCTCGTGCATGCGGCGCGCAAAATTGAGCGCCTGCTGGGAGGAGGTCCCGGGGAAGATCACGGTGAAGCTCGCTTCCGCCGTGCGCCCCATCGTGTCCTCCGCACGCAGCGTGCTCATCACGAGCTTGGCGACTTTCGCGAGCAGCTGGTCTGCCACGGTCTTTCCGACTTTCCCGGCGATTTCGCCGTGGCTGTCCATGCGGAAGGTCAGGACTGCGAGCGGCCCGCCGTGCCGCCGCGCGTGGGAGTAATGCTTGCCGCCTTCGGTGGCGAGGTAATGCGGCGTGAACGCGCCGGTGACCGGGTCGCGGGTCGCGGTCTGGTCGAGCGCCTGCTTGTTGACGACGAGCTGCTGCTTCGCTTCGACCAGGTGCAGGAGATTGTCGATGCGCGAGAGGATCTCCGTGCCGTCGGTGGTCTTGGTGATGAAATCGTTCGCCCCGGCCGCGCGCGCGCGCTTCTTGGTGGCGTCCTCCTCGTCCCCGGAGATCACGATCACGGGCATGCTGCGGATGCGCTGGTCCTCGGACTGGCGGATGCGCTCGAGCAGTGCGAATCCGTCCAGCACCGGCATCTGGATGTCGGAGAACACCACCACGATGGAGGGATCGGTCGCGATCGCCTGCCAGCCGGTCTCGCCGTTCGCCTCCTCCCGGACGTCGAAGCTCTTGCGTATCAGGCGCGCAAGCGTGGTGCGGACGATCTTGGAATCGTCCACCAGAAGCACGCGCTGCTTCGGGATCTGAGTGGATACACCTCCGGGAATCGAGCTCATGTCAGGCCGCCAGGTCGACCGCGATGCGTCCCCTGGCCGCGCCCTTCAACAGGCCGTCGAACGCCTCCGGGAGATCGTCGAACGCGATGGTTCGCGTCATCTTCTCCAGGTGCGCCGGCCGCATGTCCCCCGCAAGCCGCCGCCAGACCTCCCGGCGCAGGGGCATGGGCGTGGCTCCGGAGTCGATCCCCAGGAGGCTCACTCCCCGCAGGATGAAGGGCGCCACCGAGGTATTCAGATTCATGCTCGCTGCAAGGCCGATCGAAGCGATGGTCCCGCCCGGCATCATCGTGCTCGCCATCCAGGCGAGCACTTCTCCTCCGAGATTGTCGACCGCTCCCGCCCAGCTCGCCTTGTCGAGCGGCCTGATTTTCGAGAGGTCCAGGCTTTTTCTGGACATCACTTCCTTCGCCCCGAGCTCCTTCAGATAGCCGGCTTCGTTCTCCTTGCCGGTCAGCGCCACCACCCGATAGCCCAGGCGCGAGAGGACGTCGATCGCGATCGAGCCCACGCCGCCGGTCGCGCCGCTCACGATGACCGGACCGCTCGCGGGAGCGAGTCCGTTCGCCTCCATGCGCACGATCGCGAGCGCCGCCGTGTATCCGGCCGTCCCTAGGGCCATCGCCTCGAAGAGATTCATTCCCTTCGGCATGGGGACCACCCAGTCAGCCGGGACCCGGGCGTACTCTGAGTAGCCGCCGTCGTGCGCCACGCCCAGCTCGTAGCCGGTGCAGATCACCGCGTCGCCGCGCGAAAAGCGCGCGTCGGCCGACTCCGTTACCGTCCCCGACAGGTCGATTCCGCCGACGCAGGGAAAGCGGCGGATGATCTTGCCGGCTCCGGTCGCGGCGAGCGCGTCCTTGTAGTTGACGCTCGAATACGCCACGCGTATCACCACCTCGCCCTTGTCGAGGTCCTCGAGGGTGAGCTCCTCGAAGCGCGCGACGATCTTTTTCTCGATTTCGCGGATGCGGTATGCCTTGAATTTGTCCACGCCCATCCCCCGCGCGATTATACCGGGCGGGTGGGGGCGAGCCGTGCCTCGCCGAGATAGGCGCGCGATTGCATTTCCAGGAGGCGGCTCGCCGTGCGGTCGAACTCGAACGCCATGGCGCGCAGCTGGGGGTCGCCGGGGCCCTCCTCGATCTTGAGCAGCTTGTCCGGGGCCGCCTCCGCCGAGACGATCAGCTTCACGCGGCTGTCGTAGAACACGTCGACCATCAGGGTGAAGCGCCGCGCCTCTTCGGCGAGTCTCAGCCCCATCCGCGGCACGCTCGAGACGATCACCGTGTGGAAGCGCTTGGCGAGATCGAGATAATCGTGCTGCGAGCGGCCCCAGCCGCAGATGACGCCGAAGTCGAACCAGACGACGCCCCCTGCGCGGTGGCGGTAGGGGATGACGCGCCCCTCGACGTCGAGCTCCTGGAACTCCTCCTCGACCTCGGCGATCCTCTTGAAGTTCTCCATCAGCGCCCGCTCTGCGTCTTCGCCGGGTGGCCTGTGGTAGACCTTCACGCCTTCGAGCATCCGCCGCCGGTAGTCGATGCCGCCGTCGACGTGGAGGACGTCGAGGCGCGTTTTCAGGAGCTCGATGGTCGGCAGGAAGCTCTCGCGCTTGAGGCCATCCTTGTACAGCTCGTTGGGACGGTAGTTCGAGGTCATGCAGCAGACCACTCCCAGATCCATGATCCGACCGAGCAGCCGTCCCACGATCATCGCGTCGGCGATGTCGTTGACGTGCATCTCGTCGAAGCAGATGAGGCGGTAGCGCTTGGCGATGAGCTCGGCGAGCGCCGCCAGGGGGTCCTCGCGGCCTTTCAGCTCTTCCAGCTCGCGATGCACGTCGCGCATGAAGTGGTGGAAGTGCACGCGGCGCTTCCTCACGAGCGGCAGGCACAGGTAGAAGCTGTCCATGAGGAAGCTCTTGCCGCGGCCTACGGCCCCCCAGAGATAGACGCCGCGGGGCAGCGGCGGATGCACGACCAGGCGCCACAGCGCGTTCGAGCGCTTCGCCTTGTACGCGGTCCATTCCTCGTAGAGCTGCTGCAGCCGCTCGACCGCGCGCTGCTGCGAGGAGTCGCTCTTGAAGCCGCGCCGCTCGAGCGCGCGGTGATAGAGCTCGACCGGCCCGCCCATCGCGCGCCGCTGATCCTCCCCCGCTTCCAGCGCGCCCTCCCGCATCGTCAGATGTTGAGCGCGCGCTTGTCCACCGCGAGCGCCGCGTCCTTCATCGCCTCCGAGAGCGAGGGATGGGCGTGGACGATCATGCCGATGTCCTCGCTCGCCGCGCGGAACTCCATCGCGACCACGGCCTCGGCGATCAGCTCGGAGGCGAACGCCCCGATGATGTGCACGCCGAGGATGGCGTCGGTCTTCGCGTCGGCCAGGACCTTGACGAGGCCGCTCGTGTCCCCGAGCGCCCGCGCCCTGGCGTTCGCCATGAAGGGGAACGTGCCGGCGCGGTATTCGATCCCTTCCTCCTTCAGCTGCTGCTCGGTCCTGCCCACCCAGGCGATCTCCGGCGTCGTGTAAATGACCCAGGGAATCGTGTTGAGATCGACGTGCGGCTTCTGGCCTGCGATGCGCTCGGCCACCGCGACGCCCTCTTCTTCCGCCTTGTGCGCGAGCATGGGTCCGCGCACCACGTCGCCGATCGCCCAGACGCCGGCGACGCTCGAGCGGCACTCGTCGTCGACCGCGATGAAGCCGCGGTCGAGCTTGATGCCTAGGCCTTCCGCGTTGAGGCCTTCCGTGTTCGCGATCCGGCCGATCGAGACGATGAGCCGATCGAAGGTCGCGCTCTGCGCCTTGCCCTGCGCGTCGGCGTATTCGACCGCCACATCCTTCTTCGACTTCACGCCGGTGATCTTCACCCCGAGCTCGATCTTCAGACCCTGCTTCGCGAAGACCTTCCACGCTTCCCGGGCGATCTGTTCGTCGGCGGCCCCGAGAAAGACCGGCAGCGCCTCGAGGATCGTCACCTCGGACCCTAGCCTGCGCCAGACGCTGCCCATCTCCAGGCCGATGACCCCGGCGCCGATGACGCCGAGGCGTTTCGGCACCTCGGGAATGGCGAGCGCCCCGTCGTTGCTGAGAACCAGCTTCTCGTCGAACGCCGCCCCCGACAGGGCGCGGGGACTCGAGCCGGTGGCGATGATGACGTTGCGCGCCGCGAGGGACTCACCGCCCACGGCGATCTCGCAGCCCTCGGTCCCGGCTTTGACGAAGCTGCCGCGGCCGTGAAAGAACGCGATCCTGTTCTTCTTGAAGAGATAGACAACGCCGTCGTTGCTCGCCTTCACGACCTGGTCCTTGCGCTTGAGCATCTGGACGAGGTCGAGCTCGAGGCCCTTCACGCGCACGCCGTGCTCGGCGAGGCCGTGCCCGGCCTGCTCGAAGTTCTCCGAGGACTGCAGCAGCGCCTTGGAGGGAATGCAGCCGATGTTGGTGCAGGTGCCGCCCAACGCGGGCTTGCCGTCGGCCGTCTTCCAGTCGTCGATGCAGGCGGTCTTCATCCCGAGCTGCGCGGCGCGGATCGCGGCGACGTAGCCTCCCGGGCCGCCGCCGATGACGACGACGTCAAACGACTGCGCCATGAAGTGCAGTCAGCTCGATCGGAAATGCGCGGATGCGGCGCGCCGGCGGGAAATCACTGCTCACCAAACCCATGGCGTGAAAATACCACTTTCGGTCTCGAAGCGCATCCGGGAAACCAGGCGGAGGACGCGCGCAGCGGCTGTCAACCCCGCGGCCGCCGTACCGTTGGCGAACGGCTGGTGTGCGTGCGTTACCTCTACGACGCCGCCGGCGGCCGGCGTCTGAAGACCGTCGAGCTCGTCGTCGAAACCGTCCCGTGGCGACCGCGGGCGCGAGCGCCGCGGCGGCGCGACGAAGATATCGTCGCCGTGCGCATCCGCTACCACGAAACCGAATTGCGCGAACGAGCCAAACGCCTGGGCGCGATCTGGCGCCCGGCGCAGAAAGTCTGGGAGCTCAGCTGGGCCGACGCCCGTCGCCTGGGCATCGCCGACCGCGTGGGTTCCGGACAAACACCGGATGCCTCGACATAGCAATAGCCATCTGCCGGCATATCGCACGATCTGCCCGTAGATCGTTGTATCCACGCATAGATCGTATTAGCATCCCCCGTACGCAGTTCATTAACAAGTTAGGCCGCATACGCCGCGCCGGAATGACAACTAGCGCCCGAGGGCACGGGAGAAAAATGGTAACACTTCACATCGAACATCCGATCAGTGACCTAAAGACTTGGCTGACGGCGTTTGGCAAGTTCGCCGAAGCCAGGCAAAAAGCTGGCGTTCGCAGTCAACGTGTCTACCAGCCCATAGATGACAGCAATTATATCGTCGTCGACCTGGATTTCGACGCGGTTGATGGCGCCGTCCGATTCAAAAAGTTCCTGGAGTCGAACATCTGGTCATCGCGGGACGCGTCGCCGGGCCTCGCGGGGGCGCCTCAAGCGCGGGTGCTGGAGCGCGTTCCAACGGAGAGCTAGTCAAAGTATTGTGCGATATGCGGCCGAACACGTGGCTCCAGCGGACCGCCGTCAGCGGCCACTGAACTCATTCGTTAGATGGCAATACATTGGTATGCCGGAGCGCCCCGGCGCGAAGAGACTCGACTTACCCTCGGGCCAGGGTTTGTTGCGCTTCAATTTTCTCGGCCACTTGACCGATTTTCACCAAAGGGGAGGAGCAATGAACGCAGAAACGCTGTCGCGTCGATGGTTCCTGTGCGCGATCACCTATTTCGTGATCGGCGTCGGCCTGGGGGTATTCATGGGAGCGAGCGGCAACCACTCGCTGTTTCCCGCGCACGCGCATATCAGCCTCGTCGGCTGGGCCTCGATGGGCCTCACCGGGGTGCTGTACCGGTCCTTTCCCGCGGCGGCGCAGTCCGCCCTCGCGACCTGGCACTTCTGGCTCTACCAGCTGGCCGCGCCGGTGATGCTGCTCGCGGTCTTCGCCATCTACTCGGGCTACGAGAAAGCCGAGCCGGTCGCCGGTGTTGCTTCGGTTGTGGTGCTGGTTTCGATCCTGCTCTTCTGGTGGGCGATCTTCTCGGCGCGCAAAAACCAGGCAGCTTAGGCATAACAGCGCCTGCAGAGACTCAATCGCTGAAGCAAGGGCGTTTGCCATCTAACAGCGCGGCCCAGCGCGGACGGGCCGCCAGCATCGTGCCAAAGGAATTGCTGTGCTGGCCCGCCGCTGACCTCCAACGTTAGGCATCATCCACAATCGAGGAAGATCGCATGCAGTACATGAAGCTCACTGAAGTTCAGCAACACGAACTGATGGAGGCGCTTGCGGGAATGAAAAGGTTCCTTCGCGAGGCGTTTGACTCGCTCACTCCGGAGGAGGCGCAAACGCCCGGCCCCGGTGGTTCCTTCTCGCCTGTCGAGCAAGTCTGGCACCTTGCCGACCTAGAACGCGAGGGATTTGGTGTTCGCATCCAGCGACTGCAAACGGAGTCAAATCCTCATCTTCCGGACTTCGACGGAACAAAGATCGCGAAAGAACGCGACTACCGCTCGCTCTCACTCACCGAGGGCTTACGTGCATTCGAGGTTGCACGTGAGGCGAACATCGACATCCTTCGGGCGCTGCCGCCCGAAGCTTGGGGTCGGAGCGGCACGCAAGAGGGTGTAGGTGGGGTGTCCCTTTGCGATATGCCTACGTTCTTGCATCAGCATGACGAAGCGCACATCACCGAAATCAAAGAATGGCAGCAGTTCGTGGGTCGCTCCGGTGACGCCTAACCAGGCAACGCACCGGACGCCAGTCCGCCGGGTGCCTAGATCCATCTGGACAGCGCTGAGTTCCGCCCCTTGAGGAAAAGCGCGAGCTTTTCTGGATAGTCGTTCATCACCGCGTCGCGCACCGAGGGTCGCGCCGAGAGCGCCTGGCGCCACGCCCGGACCTTTGCGGTGCCGGCAAGTACGCCGAAATCGCGCATCCGGTCGAAAGTGTCGAAATAGCGAAACACAGGGCCGAAAACCGCGTCGACGACCGAGAACGGCTCGCCCGCGAAGTACGGTCCGTTAATCAACTCCGACTCGACTTGGGCGAATTTCGACGCGAGTTCCAGGCGGCGCGCCTCCAGCGCCTGGTCGTCGGGGGCGTTGTAGAAGGCCGCGATGGTGTTGAGAATCGCCGAGCCGAATTCCATCCAGCTTCGGTGCCGAGCACGCTCGAGCGCACCGACCGGATGCAGGCGCGGCGCGACAGTATCCTCCAGGTATTCGCAGATCACCGCCGATTCGAAAACCGGCGTGCGCTCCGGCCCTTCTCCAACCAGCAGCACCGGCGTCTTGCCGAGCGGGGAGACTGCCAGGAACCAGTCGGGTTTGTTCGCTAGATCCACGGTGCGACGATCGAACATTGCGCCCTTCTCTGCAAGAATGATGGCCGCCCGCTGCACATAGGGGCACAGCGCATGGCTCACCAGGGTGAGCGCCGGCCCGTGCGCAACGCCGCCCGCTTCTGCGCAGGCATTGACCGCGCCCGCCGGATGCTCACTCACCGTAAACATAGACGAGCTCCCCGTTCTCGGACCGGGTCGGCAATGTCAGCAGCCGGTCGTGGGTACCCTTCGGGCCACGTTCACGCACCCCGCTCGAGCAAGCGAAGCTTGCGCCATGCCACGGGCAGACGAAGCGATCGCCCTTGCGCTCCAGAGGCCCGCCAAGGTGCATGCAGGCGTTGAGCACAGCGCGCGGCTCGCCGTCGGCGCGGTAGACCAGGTACTCGCGGCCGAAGAACGTGACCGCCTTCACGCCTTCGGCGGGGATGTCTTGCAGCTTGCAGATCGGTGCTTTCACAGGGTTCTCCGTTGGCAAAGGATGAAAGGGTCGTTTATCGTTACGATCACAATGATTGCACATGCAATCATGGGCCAGGCGCATAATAATTGCAACTACAATCATTTCTGGCCCTGACACCCCTTGACCGACCCCATCCGCCCAGCCGGCGCTATCGCCTGGAGCCTGTTCCTCACCGCCCACGCGGTGCTGGTCGAGGAGATCGAACGCCGCCTCGCCGCCGCCGGCCTGCCGGCGCTCGACTGGTACGACGCTCTATGGGCGCTGGAACGCCAAGAGGGTCAGCGCCTGCGAATGCACGAGTTCGCCCACTGGATGGTGACCAGCCGCAGCAACATCACACGGCTGATCGATCGGCTCGAGACCGCCGGGTTAGTGCGGCGCGAGCGCTCCGACGAGGACCGGCGCGGCGCCTACGCTGTGCTCAGCCCCGAGGGGCGCCGGATGCGTAAGCGCATGTGGCCCGTGTACGAGAAGGCCATCGGCGAGTTGTTTGGGCAACAGTTGTCCGCGACGGAGATTCGCCAGACCGAGGCGGCCATGCGTAAGTTGATCGCAGCCCACCGGATTCATTCTGCCTGAGACGTCGGGGATCAGCTAAAGTGAAATATTCGTTACATGACACCGCGAGAGCGGAAAGCCTATGAGCAATGACAAAGACACCTTCGAAAGGAATATCCGGAGAACCTCATCAAGTCCGGAGTCCGCGGTAAGTACGCCAAGAGTTTCCGCGCGGGGACGAATGTCGTTCTTATCGACCCGGACCTGCACAAGCTCTTCCCGGACTCAGAAGCCGTAAATCGTGCTCTTCGCGAGTACGCTTCGAAAAAGCGGACGGCAACCTAACAGCGCGTCCGGGATCAGAGTTCCAGCAGCAGCCGCGCCGGATCCTCCAGCGCCTCCTTGATCGCCACCAGCGAGAGCACCGCTTCGCGCCCGTCGACGATGCGGTGGTCGTAGGAGAGCGCGAGGTAGTTGACCGGCCGGATCACGACCTGGCCGTTCTCGGCCACCGGCCGCTCGCGCGTGGCGTGCACGCCGAGGATCGCCGACTGCGGCGGATTGATGATGGGCGTGGAGAGCATCGAGCCGAACACGCCTCCGTTCGAGATCGAGAACGTTCCGCCGGTGAGCTCTTCGATCGTGAGCTTGCCGTCCTGCGCGCGCTTGCCGAAATCGGCGATCTTCTTCTCTACCTCCGCGAAGCTCATCCGGTCGCAGTCGCGCAGGATGGGTACGACCAGCCCGCGGGGGCTGCCGACCGCGATGCCCACGTCGAAGTAGCCGTGGTACACGATGTCGTCGCCGTCGATCGAAGCGTTTACGATCGGGTATTTCTTCAGCGCGTGCACCGACGCCTTGACGAAGAAGGACATGAAGCCGAGCTTCACGCCGTGCTCCTTCTCGAATCTCTCCTGGTACTTCTTGCGGAGCTCGATCACCGGCTGCATGTTCACTTCGTTGAAGGTGGTGAGGATCGCCGCGCTCGACTGCGACTGCACCAGTCGCTCGGCGATTCTCGCCCGCAGGCGGCTCATCGGCACGCGCTGCTCGGGCCGGCCCGAGAGGATCTGATCGACGCTCGCGGGCGGCTGGGGAAGCGGCGCCCTCGCTTCCATCACGTCTGCCTTGGTCACTCGCCCGCCCTTGCCCGTCCCCGCGATGCTCGCGGTGTCGATCCCCTTTTCCTCCGCCATCTTTCTCGCGGCGGGCATGGCGGCAACCGGGGCCGGAGCGGGCTTGGGCGCCGGCGCCGGCGCCGGCTTCGCGGCGGGTTGCGGAGACGCAGCCGCCGGCTTGCCGTCGGTGTCGATCGTCGCGATGACTTCGCCGGCCTTCACCGTGCCGCCGTCGCCTTTGACGATCTTCGCGAGCACGCCGTCGGCCGGGGCCGGAAGCTCGAGGACCACCTTGTCGGTCTCGATGTCGATCAGGTTCTCGTCGCGCTTCACCTGTTCGCCTTCCTTCTTGTGCCAGGCGAGCAAGGTGGCTTCCGATACCGACTCGGAGAGCTGCGGGACTTTGACCTCGATCAGCATGCGCGCCTACTTCCTGCCCGTGCCCTGGACGGGCCGCACCAGATTGTCGGCGAGCGGCCCGAATGCGGCGTCGACGAGCTCCTTCTGCTGCTCGTTGTGCAGCGACTGATAGCCGACCGCGGGCGAGGCCGAGGACGGCCGCATCGCGTACCCGAGGATCTGGTCTTCGCGCATCTGCTTGAGAATATAGCGCTGGATCCAGTACCACGCACCCTGGTTCGCGGGTTCCTCCTGGCACCATACGATCTCGGCTGCGTTCTTGTAGAGGTTGACCTGCTCCTGGAATTCCTCCTGCGGGAAGGGGTAGAGCTGGGCGATGCGTGCGATCGCGACGTCCTTCGCGCCCTTCTCCTTCCGAGCCGCCATCAGGTCGAAGAACACCTTGCCTGAGCAGAAGATCACGCGCTTCACGTCCTGCGGCCGGATGCCCTGATCCCAGTCGGCGTTGACCGGCTTGAACTTGCTCTCGGCGAATTCCTCGATCGGCGACACCGATTCCTTGTGGCGCAGCAGGCTCTTGGGGCTGAAAATGACGAGCGGCTTGCGGTACGGGCGGATCATCTGCCGGCGCAGCAGGAAGAACATCTGCACCGGGGTCGCCGGCACGCACACCTGTATGTTGTTGTCGGCGCACAGCTGCAGGTAGCGCTCGATCCGGGCCGACGAGTGCTCGGGCCCCTGGCCTTCGTATCCGTGCGGCAGCATCATCACCAGGCCGCAGATGCGGCCCCATTTGACCTCGCCCGCGGCGATGAACTGGTCGATCACCACCTGCGCGCCGTTCGCAAAATCGCCGAACTGCGCCTCCCATACCACCAGCTCATTCGGTTCGGAAGTCGAATAACCGTACTCGAAACCGAGCACGGCTTCCTCGGAGAGCACCGAGTCGATGATGACGAAATCGCCCTGATTGGGAGCGATATTGCTCAAGGGGACGTAGCTGCCGGAGTCCCATTTCTCGCGGTTCTGGTCGTGCAGCACGGCGTGGCGGTGGAAGAACGTTCCTCGCCCGCTGTCCTGTCCCGAAAAACGCACGGCAAAGCCGTCCTTGAGCAGCGAGGCATAGGCGAGATTTTCCGCCATGCCCCAGTCGACCGGCAGCTTGCCCTGTCCCATCAGGCGGCGGTCCGCGATGATCTTTTCCACGCGTGGGTGCAGTTTGAAGTTCGACGGGACGGTGGTGAGCTTCTCCGCGAGCGCCTTCAGCTCCGCGAGCGGCAGCGTGGTGTCGTCCTTCTCGTTCCACTTGCTGCGGTTGTATTTCGTCCAGTCGACGGCGAACGGCGGCTTGAAGTTGAAGAGGATGGTCTTGTTGGTGTGGGTGCCGGCGTCCAGCGCCTGCCGGTAATCGGCAACCATCCTGTCGGCGTCGTCGGGCGCGATTACGCCCTGGGCGACGAGCCTATCCGCGTAGAGCTTCCGCGTGCCGGGATGCGCATTGATGATCTTGTACATCAGCGGCTGCGTCACCATCGGCTCGTCCTGCTCGTTGTGGCCGAGCTTGCGGAAGCACACCAGGTCGACCGCCACGTCCTTCTTGAACTTGCTGCGGTAGTCGAGCGCGATCTCGATCGCCATGACCGCCGCCTCGGGATCGTCGCCGTTCACGTGGAAGATGGGCATCTCCACCATCTTCATGACGTCGGTGCAATAGAGCGTAGAGCGGCTGTCGCGCGGGTCGGAGGTGGTGAAGCCGATCTGGTTGTTGAGCACGATGTGCACCGTGCCGCCGGTGCCGTAGCCGCGCGTGTTCGAGAGGTTCAAGGTCTCCATCACCACGCCCTGTCCGGCGACTGCGGCGTCGCCGTGGATCAGCACCGGCAGAACCTGGTCGCCGCCGCGGTCCTTGCGGCGGTGCTGGCGCGCCCGCACCGAGCCTTCGACCACGGGGTTCACGATCTCCAGGTGCGAGGGGTTGAAGGCGAGCGTGAGGTGCATCGGGCCGCCGGGAGTATTGATGTCGGACGAGAACCCCAGGTGGTATTTGACGTCGCCGGCGAGGATCGACTCGTCGTGCTTGCCCTCGAACTCGGCGAACAGGTCCTTGGGCAGCTTGCCCAGGGTGTTCACGAGGACGTTGAGCCGACCGCGGTGCGCCATTCCGATGACGAGCTCCTGCACGCCCGCGCTGCCTGCGCGCTGCAGCAGGTCGTCGAGCATCGGGATCAGCGTCTCCCCGCCCTCGAGCGAAAACCTCTTCTGCCCGACGTAGCGGGTGTGCAGGAAGCGCTCCAGGCCCTCGGCCGCGGTGAGGCGCTCGAGGATCTGGCGCTTGGCGTCGGCCGAATACCTGGGCTTGGAGCGGATCGGCTCGAGCCGTTCCTGTATCCATCGCTTCTCGGCGCGGCTGGAGAGGTACATGTACTCGACGCCCAGGGTGCCGCAATAGCTGTCCTGGAGCGCCTTGATGATGTCGCGCAGGCTCGCCTGCTCCGGTCCGATCAGGGTCCCGCTGTTGTACACCGTGTCCATGTCGGCCTCGGTGAGGTCGTAATACGCCGGGTCGAGCTCGGCGATGCGCGGGCGCTCGTGGCGCTTGAGCGGGTCGATGTCGGCGACCAGCACCCCGCGGAAGCGGTACTCGCCGATGAGCTGCAGCACCGACATCTGCTTGCGGTCGAGGCCGGCGACGGGAGCCGCGGGGCGCGGTGCGCCCGCCTTGGCGCGCTGGGCGAACGCCTCCACGATGGGCGCGTGGGCGACGTCGCGCGCGCCTGCGGCTTGCAGCCCGTCGAAATACTCGCGCCACTGCCCGGGGACCGATTGCGGGTCGTCGAGCCAGGCCTCGTACAGCTCCTCGATGAAGGGCGCGTTCGCCCCGAAGAGGTACGAACTGGAGAGGAATTCCTTCATCGCGCTCATGTCAGACCTCCGCGTTGCGAGTCCCGTTCGAGCAGGCTCAGCGCTTGTCGAGCGGCACGAACTCCCGCCGGGCGGCGCCGGTGTAGAGCTGGCGCGGCCGGCCGATCTTGTATTCGGGGTCGCTGATCATCTCCTGCCACTGCGCGATCCAGCCCACGGTGCGCGCCAGCGAGAAGATGCAGGTGAACATCGATACCGGGATGCCGAGGGCGCGCTGCACGATCCCGGAATAGAAGTCCACGTTCGGGTAGAGCTTGCGCTCGACGAAATAATCGTCCTCGAGCGCGATTTTCTCGAGGGCCAGGGCGAGCTTGAAGAGGCGGTCGTCGTGCAGGCCGAGCTCCTCCAGCACCTCATGGCAGGTCTCGCGCATGAGCTTTGCGCGCGGATCGTAGTTCTTGTATACGCGGTGCCCGAATCCCATCAGCCGCACGCCCGAGTTCTTGTCCTTCGCACGCTTGATGAATTCGCCTACCTTGGACACGTCGCCGATCTCCTCCAGCATCTGCAGGCAGGCTTCGTTGGCGCCGCCGTGGGCCGGCCCCCACAGAGACACGATTCCCGCGGCGATGCAGGCGAACGGGTTCGCGCCGGAGGAGCCGGCCAGCCGCACGGTGGAAGTGGAAGCGTTCTGCTCGTGGTCGGCGTGCAGGATGAAAATGCGGTCCAGGGCCCTCACCAGCACCGGGTTCAGCTTGTATTCCTCGGCGGGCACCGCGAACATCATGCGCATGAAGTTCTCGGTGTAGGAGAGGTTGTTCTTGGGATAGATGAAAGGCTGGCCGACCGAGTACTTGTAGGCCATCGCGACGATGGTCGGCAGTTTCGCGATCAGTCGGAACGCCGAGATTTCGCGGTGCTGGGGATTGCTGATCTCGAGCGAGTCGTGGTAGAAGGCCGACAGCGCGCCCACGACCCCGACCATCACGGCCATCGGGTGCGAATCGCGGCGAAATCCCGTGTAGAGCCGTGCCAGCTGTTCGTGCACCATGGTGTGATGGATGACGATGTTGACGAAGCCCTCCTTCTGCTTTGCGTCCGGCAGCTCGCCGTTCAGCAGCAGGTAGCAGACCTCGAGAAAGTCGCAATGCACCGCAAGCTGCTCGATCGGATAGCCGCGGTAGAGCAGCACGCCGGCGTCGCCGTCGATGTAGGTGATTTTCGAGCTGCAGCTCGCAGTGGACAGGAACCCGGGGTCGTAGGTGAATATCCCCGTCTTCGCGTAAAGCGTCCGGATATCGACCACGTCGGGGCCGACGCTGCCCGACAGCATCGGAAATTCGATCGACTTGCCCTCTCCGTAGGAAAGCGTGGCCTTTTTCGCGGAACTCATGGTGTCCCCCGGTGAAATCGTGCCCCTCAGCAATTCCTCAGCAATCGGACCACCTCGCCGAGCGCAGGATCGCCGCATTCGCGGCGCCCGCTGACCAGACCCCAGAGCTCGTCGTCGCTGTAGTCGAGCAGGGTCTTGAAAGCGGCGAGGCGCTCGCCCTCGAGCAGCGCCGCGTGGGCATGCAGAAACCGCTCGAGCACCAGCTCGTTCTCGAGCAGGCCGCGGCGGCAACTCCAGCGCAATCGGTTCATCTCCGTCGTCGTCATGTTCATACCGACCGCTTCACCATCAGTTCCTTGATCTTGCCGATCGCCCGGGTCGGGTTGAGGTTCTTCGGGCAGGCATCCACGCAGTTCATGATGCTATGACAACGGAACAGGCGGTAGGGGTCCTCCAGGTCGTCGAGCCGCGCAGCCGTGGCCTGGTCGCGGCTGTCGGCGATGAACCGATAGGCCTGCAGCAGCCCGGCCGGACCCACGAACTTGTCCGGATTCCACCAGAACGACGGGCAGGAGGTCGAGCAGCACGCGCACAGGATGCACTCGTAGAGACCGTCGAGCTCCTCGCGCTCCTCGGGGGACTGCAGCCGCTCCTTTTCCGGCGGAGGGTCTTCGTTCATCAGATAGGGCTTCACCGAGTGGTACTGCTTGAAGAACTGGGTCATGTCGACGATCAGGTCGCGGATCACCGGCAGCCCGGGCAGGGGCCGCAATTCGACGGGCTCCTTCAAGTCGCTCAACTTGGTGATGCAGGCGAGTCCGTTCTTGCCGTTGATGTTCATGGCGTCCGAGCCGCACACGCCTTCCCGGCACGAGCGCCGCAGGCTCAAGCTGTCGTCCTGCTCCTTGATGCGCACCAGTGCATCGAGCAGCATGCGGTCGTGCGGATCGAGCGCGACGTCGTAGTCCCGCATCGCGGGTTTTTCGTCCTTGTCCGGGTCGTAGCGGAAAATCCTGAAGCGCATGCTTTCCCCCAGTGCTCAGTAGGTCCGTACCTTCGGTTCGATCGACCGCGCGGTCAGCGGCTTCATGTGCACCGGCTTGTACTCCAGGCGGTCGCCGTCCTTGTACCAGAGCGTGTGCTTGAGCCAGTTCGAATCGTCCCGGCTTTGATGGTCGGCGCGATCGTGCGCCCCGCGCGACTCGCGCCGCGCCTCCGCGGAGACCATCGAGGCGCGCGCCGCCTCGATCAGGTTGTCGAGCTCGAGCGCCTCGATCCGCGCGGTATTGAACACGCGGCTCCTGTCCTTGACCTGGGTGCGGGTCGCGCGGTCGGCGATTTCCCGGATTTTCTTCACGCCCTTGGCGAGCATGTCCGGAAAGCGGAAAACGCCGCAGTGCGCCTGCATGGTGCGGCGAATCTCCATACCGACCTCGGCGACCGACTCGCCGTTCTTCTGGCCGTCGAGCCGCGCAAGGCGCGCCTGGGTCCGCTCGGCCGCGTCCTTGGGCAAGTCCTTGCGTCCCGGATTCTCCTGCAGGAACCTGATGATCGATTCGGCCGCCGCCTTGCCGAAGACGAGCAGGTCGGTGAGCGAATTCGTTCCGAGGCGGTTCGCGCCGTGGACCGACGCGCAGGCGCACTCGCCCGCCGCGTAGAAGCCGGGCACCACCGCTTCGGCGTCGCCCCCCTGCGGGGCAACGACCTCGCCGCGATAGTTGGTCGGTATCCCTCCCATCATGTAGTGCACCGTCGGCACGACCGGGATCGGATCTTTCACCGGGTCGACGTCGGCGAATTTCTTCGCGATCTCGCGGATTCCCGGCAGGCGCTTCTCGATGACCTCGCGGCCGAGATGGTCGAGTTTCAGCAGCAGGTAATCACCGTGCGGCCCGGCGCCGCGTCCGTCCTTGATCTCGGTCGCCATGGCGCGCGAAACGACGTCGCGCGAAGCGAGGTCCTTCAGATTCGGCGCATAGCGCTCCATGAAGCGCTCGCCGCCCTTGTTGAGCAGGTAACCGCCCTCCCCCCGCACGCCCTCGGTGATCAGTACGCCCGCGCCCGCCACACCCGTGGGGTGAAACTGCCAGAACTCCATGTCTTCGAGAGGGAAGCCGGCGCGCGCCGCCATGCCGAGGCCGTCCCCGGTGCAGATGAACGCGTTGGTCGTGGAGGAAAAGATCCGCCCCGCCCCGCCGGTCGCGAAAAGCGTCGCGCGCGCGTGCAGCACCATCACCTCGCCGGTTTCCATCTCGAGCGCGGTCACGCCCAGCACCTGGCCGCTTGCGTCGCGGACGAGGTCGAGCGCCATCCACTCGACGAAAAACTGGGTACGGGCCCTGACGTTTCTCTGATAGAGCGTATGCAGCATCGCGTGGCCGGTGCGGTCCGCGGCGCAGCAGGAGCGCTGCACCGGACGCTCGCCGAAATTCTGCGAATGGCCGCCGAACGGCCGCTGGTATACCGTGCCGTTCTCGTTGCGATCGAACGGCATGCCGAAGTGCTCGAGCTCGTAGACGAGCTTGGGTGCTTCGCGAACCATGAATTCGATCGCGTCCTGGTCGCCGAGCCAGTCGGAGCCCTTCACCGTGTCGTACATGTGCCACAACCACGAATCCTCGCCCATGTTGCCGAGCGCCGCGCCGATCCCGCCCTGCGCTGCCACCGTGTGCGAGCGCGTCGGGAATACCTTGGAGAGCACTGCGACGCTCAAGCCCGCTTCCGACAGCTGCAGCGCTGCGCGCAGGCCGGCACCGCCCGCGCCCACCACGACTGCGTCGAAGCTTCGCTTCGCCAGCGCCACGCTATCTCCAGATAATCTGAATCGCCCAGCCGGCGCAGCCGACCAGCCACAGGACGGTCGCGACCTGGAGCGCGAGCCTCAGGCCGGTGTGCTTGACGTAATCCATCCAGATGTTGCGCATGCCGATCCAGGCGTGGATCAGCACGCTCGCGACCAGGAGAAAGGTCGCAAACTGCATCCACCCGTGAGCGAACAGCGCCTTCCACGCCGCGTAGCTCATCGGCCGCGGCCAGACGGCGAGGAACAGCATCGTGTAGGCGATCATCACCAGCGCGGTGACGCGCTGAGCGAGCCAGTCCTTCAGCCCGTAGTGCGCGCCGACGATGATGCGGTTCACCATATGCGCACCGCGATCGAGGCGGCCATCAGGAGACTGACGACGAAGACGGCAAAGGCGCTGCGCCTCGCTGCGTGCAGGCTGGTGCCGATGTCGATGTCGAGGAACAGGTGCCGGATGCCTGCGCACAGGTGGTGCAGAAGCGCCCAGATCGATGCGATGACTAGGAGCTTGACGATCGGCGCTCGCATCCATTCGCCGACCTGCGCATATCCGCTCTCCGACGCCAGGCTCATTTCGAGGAGGAGCAGAAACTCGATCAGCCCGAGGAACAGCATCGCGCCGCTGACGCGATGAAGAATCGAAACCAGACCCGGGAGAGGGAGATTGAGAGGACTGAGGTTATACCAGAGGGGACGCTTTTTTTTCACCGTCAGATCAGGCATGTAAAGCAATCCTTCCGCAACGCTTGGGCTGATTTGGAATCTTGACGGGAGTCAAGATTATAGCAGGCTTCGACTCGCGCCTGTGCTGCGCAAAAGCGCCAGGCCGGATATATTCGGGCTTCTCCAGGGAGAGTCTCTACATGTCCAACAAACCCATTCGTGTCGCAGTGACGGGGGCGGCCGGCCAGATCGGCTACAGCCTGCTTTTCCGCATCGCGAGCGGCGAAATGCTCGGGAAGAACCAGCCGGTGATCCTGCAGATGCTCGAGATTCCCGACGAGAAAGCTCAAAAAGCGCTGAAGGGCGTGATGATGGAGCTCGACGACTGCGCCTTCCCGCTGCTGCACGG
>JACXTT010000253.1_pt1 | contig 88470 bp, 74 predicted proteins | sample 9270951 | NCBI WGS metagenome assembly JACXTT01 (sample SAMN15532306, study PRJNA645909) | rock metagenome | isolation source: weathered quartz diorite | place: Puerto Rico | collected 2017-06-21 | reverse complement strand
GCGAAGGAAGGGGCTTGGTGTTCTCAACCGAAAACATCTTCCGCTTACCGCTGGCGGGTTCGGAGGTATCGGCGCTGATCGGCCGGATGCCATCGGCCTTGGGGTATCAGCCGACGCTGCTCACCGAAATGGGCGAGCTGCAGGAGCGCATCACGTCGACGAAAAAAGGATCGATCACGTCGGTCCAGGCGATTTACGTCCCCGCTGACGACTACACCGATCCGGCGCCAGCCACGACCTTCGCGCATCTGGACGCGACGACCAATCTGTCGCGGCAGATCTCGGAACTCGGCATCTATCCGGCCGTCGATCCGCTCGCCTCGACGTCGCGCATCCTCGACCCGCGTATTCTCGGGGACGAGCACTACACCGTCGCGCGATCCGTGAAACAGATCCTGCAGCGCTACAAGGACCTGCAGGACATCATCGCGATTCTCGGCATCGACGAGCTGTCGGAAGACGACAAACTGACCGTTGCCCGCGCGCGCAAGATCCAGCGGTTTCTTTCGCAGCCGTTCTTCGTCGCGCAGCAGTTCACCGGCTTCGAAGGCAAGTACGTGCAGATTGCCGACACGGTCCGCGGGTTCAAGGAGATCGTTGAAGGAAAGCACGACCAGCTGCCGGAGCAGGCGTTCTACATGGTCGGCACGATCGAAGAGGCCGTGGAGAAGGCGCGCGGCATGAAGGCTGCCGCGTAACATGGCGCTACCGACGAAGCTGACGCTCGAAATCGTGACGCCGGATCGTGCCTTGCTGCGCGAGGAGGTCGACGAGGTCGTTGTTCCCGGCAGTCAGGGCGAATTCGGCGTGCTGCCGGGTCACACCCCGTTGCTCTCAACGCTGAAGATCGGCGAGCTGTGGTACCGGCAGGGGCAGGAGAGGCACTACCTCGCGATTGCATTCGGGTTCGTCGAAGTGCTGCCGGATCGCGTCACCGTGCTCGCGCAAGTGGGCGAGCGGGCACAGGAAATCGACGTGCAGCGCGCTGAACGTGCCAAGCAGCGTGCCGAGCAGCGGCTGGCACAAGCGCAGCCACACCTGACCCAGGTCGATTTCGATATCGAGCGCGCGCGTATCGCACTCATGAAGTCGCTGCTTCGCCTGCAGGTCGCGTCGCGGGCGCGGACTCGCGTCTGAACTAGGCCACTGATACCTTATTGCTGATCTGCTCGCCAGCCTCCAACAGCTTTTCCGCTATCGGGCCCTCATTTCGAGCCTCGTCGCGCGTGAACTGAAGGCGCGGTATCGCGGCTCGTGGCTGGGAGTCGTCTGGTCGTTCATCAACCCCCTCCTGCTGCTCCTCATCTACTCATTCGTGTTCTCCGTCGTGCTGCCTGGTGCGCATCCGCGGGAGCTCGAGCCGTTTGCCCTGTTTCTCTTCTGCGGCATTCTTCCGTGGACCTGGTTTTCTTCGTCGCTGGTTGAATCCGCCAATGTGCTGATTAGCAGCGGCAATCTGATCAAGAAGGTATTGTTCCCGGCAGAGGTTCTTCCCATCGTCGTGGTGCTCGCGGGCCTTGTACACTTCTGCCTTGGCCTGCCAATCCTTGCCGCTTTTCTGATCTATTACCGTGTGCCGCTATGGCCCACCGATCTCCTCTGGTTTCCCATCATCGTCTGCGTCCAACTGGTGCTGACGATCGGCATCGCACTCCTCGTGTCGGCCCTGACGGTGCACTTCCGCGACGTGCGCGATCTGCTGACGAATCTGCTGACGCTCTGGTTCTTCGCCACGCCGATCATTTATCCGCTGGAACTGGCGCCTGAGCGGGTACGGCGCCTGTTGAATCTGAATCCGTTCACACATCTGGTGATCGCGTATCAGGAGGTCCTGTTCCGGCCTGGTCCCTTCGCGCAGGTGACGCGGCTGTTCTTTGTGGGCATCGCGTCGATCCTGATTTTTTTGTTCGGGTACTTCGTGTTCGATCGCCTCAGGGACACGCTGCCGGAGGAAGTGTGAACGCGATCCAGGTCCGTGACGTGCACAAGGTCTATCGTCGCTACAGTCGCCGCAAGCAGTTTGCGACGCTGAAAAGCGCGCTGCTCTCGGGGAGTGTGCTCAGAGATTTGCGTCCTGACGCGGTCTTCGAAGCCCTCAAAGGTGTTTCCTTCGACGTGCCAAAGGGCAGGACGTTCGGCATCGTCGGGCGAAACGGCTCCGGGAAGAGCACGATGCTCAAGCTGATTGCGGGGATAGGCAAACCGACGGCGGGGAGCATTCGCGTTCAGGGGCGCGTGTCGGCGCTCATCGAGCTGGGCGCCGGATTCCATCCGGAGATCTCCGGTCGCGAGAACGTATACATCAACGGACTGATGCTGGGCCTGAGTCGTCGTGAAATCGCCGATCGCTTCGACGACATCGTCCGGTTTGCCGAGCTCGACGAATTTATCGACGCGCCGGTGAAGACGTACTCGTCCGGCATGTATATGCGCCTTGGTTTTGCGGTTGCGATCAATGTCGACCCAGATGTGCTGCTCGTCGACGAAGTGCTTGCGGTCGGTGATGAGGCATTTACGCACAAGTGTCTCGACAAGTTTGCAGAATTCCGCCGCCGAGGCCGAACGATTCTGCTCGTGACGCATTCGCTGGACTTGGTGACGCGATTCTGCGACCAGGCGCTCTGGCTCGACTCGGGTGTCGTCAGGGCGGACGGTGACCCGAAGCGCGTGATCGATGCCTATTTGATGGACGTTGCTCGCGTGGAGAACCAGGAGCTCAGCCAACCGGATCCCGGATCGCAGATCCCGGATCCGGGATCAGAGCCGACCGACATGTTCCAGGCGGCAGAGGGGCGATGGGGGTCGCGCGAGGTCGAGATCACCGCCGTTGAAATGATCGGTGCGAGCGGCTACCCGGCGCATCTGTTCAAGTCGGGCGAGCGCGTTGACATCCGGCTGCATGTGCGCGCGAACCAGCGCGTCAGCGACTTTGCGTTTGGCGTCGGCATCTTTAATGCGGATGGCGTCTGCTGTTACGGGACGAACACGCACATCGAGGGTGCCTCGGCCGGCGAAATGGTCGGTGAGGGGATGGTGGTCCTGACGATCGATTCACTCGGTCTTGTCGAGGGCACCTACAAGCTCGATGTCGCCGTCCACCGGATGAACGGGGTTCCGTACGACTATCACCGGTTGCTTTTTACCTTTCGGGTGAAATCGCCCTACAAGGACGTCGGTATTTTTCGGCCGCCACATCACTGGTCGTTCTCTGGCGGCATCCGCATGTCGGGACTGTGAAATGCGGTCAGGCCCCGGCCATTCGATCGATGCGGCAGCGCGGTTTGCGCAGCAGATTCAGGCGCGAGGCGGAACCGTGGTGTTCACCAACGGCGTCTTCGATCTTCTGCATCCCGGTCACGTCCGGTATCTGCAGGAAGCCCGCCGGCTTGGCGAGGCGTTAATCGTTGGCCTCAATTCCGATCGATCGGTGCGTGCGAACAAAGGGCCGGAGCGCCCGATTACACCGGAGAGCGAGCGCGCCGAGATCCTGCTGGCGCTCGAATGTGTTGACGCGGTCGCAATTTTTGACCAGGACACCCCCGCGGAGATCGTCAAGCGCATTCAGCCGGATATTCTGGTCAAAGGCTCCGACTGGGGCCCCGACAACATCATCGGCCGGGACACTGTGGAGGCGAGTGGCGGGCGGGTCGTCAGGATGCCGCTGTTGGAAGGCTATTCAACGACAGAGCTTCTTCGCCGTGTTCGCAAAAGTATGTGAAGACGATGTCTCGCAGCTCATGGATGCTCGTCGCCGCGTTAACGCGCACCCGCAGACGAGAGCCGCAGTCAATGCCCTTCGAATACCAGGCACACAGCGCGCGGAGCTTGTTGATCACCCAGCGCTCATGCCCCCTGGCCTCACGCGGCCTGATTTCCGCGATATGGCGGAATCCCTCTGACTCGTTGATGCCTTCGCCAAGCAGCAAGTCGATGTAGTCCAGCAGAAACTGGCCGCGATCGCGGAGCGGTACTTCACGCGGCGTGCGTCCCGCCGCCAGCTCCGCCGCCTGCGCCAGGATCCACGGATTCCGCAGCACTCCGCGGCCGACAAGCACTCCGCTCACACCGCAGCGGAGTCGCTCGATGATGTGATTCGGCTCGACGCAGTCGCCGCTGCCAAGCACCGGAATCGAGAGGTCGCGGGCGACATCGGAGACCAGACTCCAGTCTGCTGATCCGCTGTAGGACTGCTCGGCCGTTCGTCCGTGAATCGTCACGGCCGCTGCGCCGGCGTCCTGGACACGCCGCGCCAGATCGGGCGCATTGCGGAAGCTGTCGTTCCATCCGGCGCGCATTTTGACCGTCACGGGAATCTTGACGGCCTTCGCCATCGCACCGATGACGGTCGCCGCATGTTCCGGCTCCCGCATGAGACTGCAGCCCGCGTTGTGTTTCGCGATTTTCGGCACCGGACAGCCCATGTTGACGTCGACAATGTCGGCGCCGAGACCTTCGACAACCTGCGCGGCGGCGGCCATCTTGTCCGGATCGCCGCCGAAGATTTGAATGGAGACCGGCCGCTCTTCTTCGGTGTACTCGGCGTATTCGAGCGTCCGATCGATGCCGCGAACCAGACCCTCGGAAGAGACCATCTCCGTGACGACAAGGCCGCAGCCGCCGTGTCGCTTCACGAGGCGGCGGAACGCCGAATCGGTCATGCCGGCCATCGGTGCCACGACAAACGGAGACGTCAGTTGAACCGAGCCAATTTTCATCACAGGAGCGGGCACTCCGAGCGCGGCGTCAGTAGGCGCGAACGTCCGCGGCATCCACCTCGACGCTGACCGCCTGGCCGATCAAATCGACCGACAGCACGAGCCGCGCACGTGAACCTTTACGAATCAAGCGCCCGATGACGCCCTTCAGCGGACCGTGCACGACCTCCACCATCATTCCTTCTCGGATCATCGGGCACGGGTCGTACGCAAGCTCACTTTCGACGAGCGAGCGGATGCCGTCAATTTCATGCTCCGGGATCGGTGCCGGTTCGCCTTCAAACGAAATGATGCTGACGACGCCCGTGCATTTCAGGATCGGCAGCCGCTCGCGCGGATTGAAGCGCGCAAAGCAGTAGCCCGGAAACAGCGGCCAGTCGATCTTCTTCTTTCGATCCTTCCAGCGGCTCCAGCGGGTGACGGTTGGCAGGAACGCCTCGACCTGTTTCTGTTCGAGTTGCTCGCGCACCACCTGCTCATGGCGGGAACGCGTCCAAAGCGCGTACCAGCGGACCTCCTGATTGGAGGCCGGCATCACGCCCGACGCCACAGTTTCGGTCGGCGAATTGTTCGGCGCATCAGTTTTTGGCGGTGGCACTCTGCTCGCTTTCGAGCTGCTTGCGACGCTCTGCCAGGGCTTGTTCGTATGCCTTCTTCAACTCATCGTTGTGCCAGGTGATCGTCGCCGCGCCGCGCAGCTTCTCGAGATACTTCTGCGTCTCGCCCCGGCGCTTCTCGTCGGCAATTTTGTCGCTGATGTCCTGACGCCCCTCGTCGAACGTCTTGACCTTCGTCTCGGTGCGCGATTCGAGCGCAAGGATCTGATAGCCGCGCTGCGTGCGAATGACCTCCGATACATCGCCCACCTTGAGCTTGGCAAGCATGGTCTGCAAAGCCGGCGCGAGCTCGTCCATCTTGATCGGACCAATCAAACCGCCATTGGCCTTCGAGGTGGCATCCGACACCTCGCCGGCAAGGCGGGCGAACGGTTCCCCGGCCAGCAACCGATGGCGAATGTCATCCGCCTTTGCTTTCGCCGCGTCATCCTGGGCAACGTTGACCCCGCGATCCGTGGCCGGGACCGTGATCAGGATTTCGCGCAGCATCAGTTCAGAGGGCGTGGTGAATTCGTTCTTGTGCGCGTCGTAATACGTATGCGCCTCGTCCTCGGTGACGCTGATTTTGGCGAGGACTTCGTTCTGCTGCACGCGGCTCTCGAGCATGTTCTTTTCGAGTTGCCTCCGCAGATCGGCTAGCGTCATCCCCTCCTGCTTGAGCGCCTCCTGGAACTTTTCGTCCGTGTCGATGTTGTTGTCCTTCTTGATGTTGTCGAGAACGCTCTTGAACTGTTCGTCCGACATGACGTAGCCAAGCTCGCGGCCACGCTGGACGAGCAGGAGTTCGTCGACCGCACTGAGGATCAGCTGCGGCGTGCTTTCGGCGACCGCCTTCTGCAGTTCCGGGCTGTCCGCCGTGACGTTCTGGAGCTCCGGGCGCTGCCGGAGAAACTCGACCTGCAAACGCTCGAAGTCGCTCTTGGTCACGATGTCCCCGTTCACCTTGACGAGGACCTGCTCGAGAATCTCGGCGCGAAGCGAAACCGTCAGAGCGAGTGCCAGGAGCGCGGCGGCGACGACAACATGCTTGATCATCTGCAATTCCTTGGAATCCAACATTTTAACTCAGCGCCCCGAGCAGGGCGATTATGCTTGACTTGACACCATAGTTTCTGTAGACTCTCACGCATGGCAACTTCCTCGCTGAGCAGCCCCAAAACCTTCAAAGAATTTGACCGGATGTTTCCCGACGAGACGGCCGCTCGGACGTATCTCACGATGCGCCGTTGGCCGGATGGCGTGATCTGCCCGAAGTGCGGGAACACCAAGATCTATACGCTCAAGGCGCGGCCGTTCAACTGGCTCTGTAAGTCTCAGACGTGCCTGAAGCGCACCAAGACGGGCTACCGGTTTTCGCTGTATGTCGGGACGATTTTTGAGAACACCAATTACCCGTTGCTGACATGGTTCCGGATTCTGTTTTTGATGCTTTCGTCCAAGAAGGGGATGAGCGCCCTGCAGATTCACCGGATGATTGGCACAGGTTCCTACCGCACGGCGTGGTACATCTCGCACCGGCTCCGAGCTGGCCTTGCGGACCCCGAATTCCGTCAATTGATGGGTGTGGTGGAAGTCGATGAGACGTTCATTGGCGGCAAGGACAAGAACCGCCACTGGAACAAGCGTACCCATATCTCGGGCGGGCTGACATCCGGCAAGACTGGCGTCATCGGTGCGATCTCCCGCAAGGGCAACGTGACCTGCCAAGTCATTGATCGGCTGGACGAGCGGACGCTGACGAATTTCGTCCGCAAGACCGTCAGCAACAATGTCCGCATTCTGGCGACCGATGAAGGCGCTGGCTATCAGAACCTCGTCGATGAAGGCTACCGGCATCGCGTGGTGCGCCACACGGCCAACCAGTACGTGCACGGCGACGTGCACACCAACACGCTGGAGAATTTCTGGAGCCTCCTGAAGCGCGGCATTCTCGGCACGTATCACAACGTCTCGCGCAAGTACTTGCCGCTGTATCTGAATGAATTCGCGTTCCGGTACAACAACCGAAAGAACACCGACATGTTCGGCGCGGCGGTACGGTTCTGCTGAGGCATCGGAAGGGGCCGCTGCCTCTGCACACTGCCCCGCGTCGGCCGACTCAACGCCGATTACCCCTCGGGAGGCGTCATGGCTAAAGCGAAATATGGCCAGAAAATCACTCACTTTTATTGTCGTCCTTGCGGGGAGTATCACAGTAAGCAGCATCCTCATTACCGCGCAGCAAAGAGGCGGGCAGCCAAACGCCGCATCAGTAAAACCACTCCAGACTAAAGGCGATAACCAGCAGAACCAGCCCGCCATACCCTACGAGCAGTATGAACGCGACATCAAGGCGATCTCTGACCAACTGAAAGCGATACAAACCGAAATAGCCAAGGCCAATAGCCAGCGCGCCAACAGTGAAAATAAATGGTCCTGGTGGTTTGGGTCTGGGCCACCGATTTGGTCGAATTGGATCCTGGCGGTTATCGCGTTCGGCGCTGGGTGGGTCGCGCTGAATGCCTTCAACCATGAACGCGATGCCGTGCGGCTGACTCAACGCGCGGATGTATTGGTTGAAGGCGTGAATGTCTCGACGGGCCACCGCCAACCGGTCACTGGGGATTCGTGTATCAGCATTCAGTGGCGCAACTATGGGCCGACGCGTGCTAATGAAGTTCGCCTCTCTGCGTCGTTGCTGTTCGCTGAACTCCAAGTCCCATACGAATCGGTCGATACCCCGATCATCGCTCTGGCGTCTGGCGACCGCCAGCCGCAAGCCTTCATTCCACTGCGCAAGTGCATGACCAACGCAACCTTTAAGGACATCTTGGACGGCAAAACCGAACTTCGGTTCGTCGCGAAGGCTGAATATCGGGATGTGTTCGGAAGTTTGCACCACACCCACAACGAAGGCATCTATCGTCGCGAAGACGGGACGTTTCAAATAACCAAGTGCGACAGTGACTAGAGCCAGCCCAGCCAACAGCAATAGGGCCAGCCCCAATTGGGCGACACCGGCCTGTCCGGCTAACGATGCACCCCCTATCGGCTTGGTGTCAAGTAAGGCATAATCGCCCCGAGCAGCTCTTCAAGACGGTCGAACATGCCGCCTTCAGCCCGAGGATCCTGCTTCGGCTTCCGCAGGATTTCTTCCTTCGTGAATCCCGACGTGACAACGCCCGCGGTCGCCCGGGCTGTCCACCACGATGTTTCCTTGCGCGAACCTTTATGGCTCGCCCGCGCCGTGAGCGCGCGCCCCACAGGTGATTGGGCCGCTTCGAGATCCACCTTCAGCGACGCCGGCGGGACCAAGGTCGCGCCCGGCCAGTCGTGCACGACCTTCACGAGTCTCACCGGGTCCACCTTCGCCTGCGGCCTGAACCTTATGACGACCAGCCGTCCTTCACGGTCGATTGTCTCGATGCCGAGGCGATCCGCCATCATGCGGATGCGGCCGTACTCGGCCAGATTGAGAACCGAGTCCGTTGGCGGGCCGTATCGATCCGCGATTTCGTCGAGGGCGACTTCGAGCTCGTTTTCGGTCCGCGTCGCCGCTACCTTGCGATACACCATCAGGCGCTGATTCATGTCCGGGATGTAGCCCTCGTCGATCTTCAGGTCAATCCCAAGATTGACCGTCGCACGGACGTCATCTTCGACCTCCTCGCCCTTCAATTCGCGGACAGTCTCCTCCAACAGCTTCATGTACATCTCGAAACCGACCGCGTCGATATGGCCGCTCTGTTCTCCGCCAAGCAGGTTCCCGGCGCCGCGAATCTCCAGATCAAGCGCGGCAACACGGAACCCGCTGCCGAGATCGCTGAATTCTTTGATAGCGGCCAAACGCTTGCGAGCGACGGGAGAGAGCGATTCCTGCGGCGGAATGAGCAAGTACGCATACGCCGGTCGATCGGACCGCCCCACGCGCCCGCGCAACTGATACAGCTGCGACAGACCGTACCGATCCGCGCGATTGATGATGATGGTGTTCGCGTTTGGAATGTCGAGCCCGTTCTCCACAATCGTCGTCGCCAGCAGGACGTCGCAGTTCCGCTCGACGAAACCGAGCATCGCGCGCTCGAGCTCGTCTTCGCCCATTTGACCGTGGCCGACGACGACCCGTGCTTCAGGGACAAGCCGCTGAAGGAGATGCCCGATGGAGAAGATCGATTCGACGCGGTTGTGCACGAAGTAGATTTGCCCGCCGCGGGCGAGCTCGTTCCGAATGGCACGTTCGATGACAGGCGCGTCGAATTTGACGACGTTGGTCTGGATCGAGAGCCGATCCTTGGGCGGCGTCTCGATAATCGACATGTCGCGGATGCCGACGAGCGACATATTCAAAGTCCTCGGAATCGGGGTGGCCGTCATTGTCAGCACATCGATGCGCTTGCGCATCTGTTTGATGCGTTCTTTGTGCGCAACTCCGAAACGCTGTTCCTCGTCGACGACGAGAAGCCCCAGGTCTTTGAACACGACGTCTTTCGAGAGTAGACGGTGCGTGCCAACGATGATGTCGACCTTGCCCGATGCGACGCCGTCGAGAATCGTCTTGATTTCCTGGCGCGAGCGAAACCGGCTCACCATGTCGATGACGACCGGGAAACCGGCAAATCGATCGCGCAGCGTCTTCAGATGCTGGAACGCGAGCACGGTTGTCGGCGCGAGCACCGCGACTTGTTTGCCATCCATTACCGCCTTGAATGCGGCGCGCATCGCAACTTCCGTCTTGCCGTAGCCGACGTCGCCGCACAGCAGACGATCCATCGGCGTCGCCGCCTCCATGTCTTTCTTGATGTCGCGGATGGCGGTCGCCTGGTCGGGTGTCGGCTCGTAGGGGAATGCTGCCTCGAACTCTTCCTGCCAATGCGTGTCCGGTGAGAAGGCGTAACCAGGTACGGCCTTGCGCTGCGCGTACAGCTTCAGGAGTTCCTCCGCCATGTCGCGCATCGCCTTCTTGACGCGCGTTTTCGCCTTCTCCCACGTGGTGCCGCCGAGACGATCGAGCGCCGGCCGTGTTCCGCCGGTGTATTTCTGAATGAGGTCGAGCCGCTCGACGGGAACGAACAGCTTGTCGTCGCCGTGATAGCGGAGTTCCAGGAATTCGTGCGCACCCTCGGCACTCCCGCGGACGCCAAGTTGCTTGAGGCCGACGAACTCGCCAATCCCGTGATCGACATGAACGACCAGATCGCCGACCTTCAGATCACGCAGATCCGAGAGGAACGTCTTGGCCAGATTGCGGCGCTTCTCGGGCGCATGACGTTCTTCTTCAAAGACGTCCGTTTCGGCGTAGACCTGAAAGGCCGCGTCGCTCAGGCGGAATCCGCGCGAAATCGACCCCACGGCGACCAGGACTGAGGCTGCGTATGCGTCTTCTGCGCGCTCAACTGGAACGGCAACAATGTCGTAGTCCTGGAGAATTTCGATGGTCCGTTCGGCGCGTCCCGCGCTCTCCGCCACGAACAGGATCGCGTCACGCCGCTCGCGCGCCTGGCGTATCTCCGCGATCCAGTCGTTGACACGACCACGGAATTCGAGAGCCGGCTGGCAGCGAACGTGTCTTGTGCCGCCGGGATCCCGGATCCGAGATCCGGGATCCGGATGCGGAGCGAATTCATCGATGGCGAGCTCTTCGAGATGGCGGCCGGCCACGAGCCGCGGCTCCAGATCTGCCCACGTCACGTACGCCTGCGCCGGAGGCAGCGCCGCGACGTGACCGCGTCCGGCAGCGTCGGCGAAACTCGATTCGAGCTGATCACGAACCTTCTGCGTCTGTTCCCGGACTTGCTCCTCCTCCGAGACCACAACTCGAAGACCGCGCGCCGCGGAGAGGAACTCAAACAGCGGAATCGAATCTGCCTCTTCGTCGAACCGCTCGCGCACCGGAATGACCAGCAACTGGTCGGTGGCGCCTGTCGATCGTTGAGTCGATGGATCGAAGCGCCGCAGCGATTCGACCATGTCGCCGACGAACTCGAGTCGCACGGGTTCGATATCACCGGCGGGGAATATGTCGACGATGCCGCCACGGACAGCGAATGAGCCGTGCTCCTCGACTGGATCCTCGCGCGTAAACCCGGCGTCGACGAGAAGGTCCGCAAGGTTCTGCGGATCGATCTCGGTGCCTGATCGAATCTCGAGCGATGCACTGAGGAGGCGTTCCGGACGGCTGACGCGCGGCAGCAGCGCCGCCGCCGACGCAACGATCAATCGCGCGGTACCGGTCGCCGCGGCGTGCAGCGCGCGGGCACGCGCCGCGGATACCCGGAAATGTGGAGTCATGCCGCGGTACGGATCGACCTGCAGGGATGGAAGCGGAAGGATCGCGCGCTCCACGTCCGCTTCGGACGCCCCTTCCAGTGCCGCATAGAAAAAACGCGCGTCACTGGTCATCTGCTCGACGTCCTTGTCGGTGGGGACGACCAGCAGCGTGAGCTCGGGGACAGTCCGCGCGACGGCGATAACGGCAAGGGCTTTTACTGGAGGCGTCAGACCCCCAATGACTCGTGACGGCTTGTCAAGAGAAGCCGCGGACGCCGCGCGACTGAGAAGCGCTCTCAATGTGAGAGATGTCGTAGTGGGCATTTCGCGTACAAGACACACGCCCGCCTCCGGCGAAATCGCCGGGCGGGTTGCTTCATTGTCTCAGAACGCGTGGCTACGGCGTCGCGCCTGCCAAGGCTGAGTAACGACCCGCCGCCGGCCACGTCCACACGTAAAACGGGCGGCGAATCGCGAGGATGAGAAGTCGACGGAGACGACGACTGCGCTTCATGCTCAATTCATCCGCTCCAAGCCCCGTACCAAGTGAAAAATGCGTCTGGACACCCGGCTTCGGTCGGATGCGACCAGCAGGTGCTGTCGAAAACCGTCGAACGGGGACTAAAAGGAAAAATCTTTTCCCTCTGGGTCGGCGGCGACTTCAAAGTCGTAAATGAGCGTGTCCTCGACAGCGGCAAACAGCCGTGTGGCGACGGCCTCGTGTGCGGGATGGTCGAGATACGCGCGCAGGGTATGTACGTCGTCGAATTCGAGGACTGCTACATAAGGGAAATCGAGACGTGTCAGTGATTCGTACGATCGTCCGATTTGCACCCGCCGTCCAACGCGAGCGCGGCGGATCATCGGGATGTCGTTGAGTGCCGCGGCCCACGCGTCGAGAAGCGCACGCCGGTCCTCGAGAGATATTTCAGGCCGGAGGCGGAACAACACGATGTGAGCGATCAACGGCGAGGACCCTTGGGGAACCTGCCTTGCGGTTGATACCGACGCCGACGATGTCCGCGCTCGGGCGGTTTTGCCGGTGGAATCGTTGGCTGTTCCTCAGCCGGCGGTCGCTTCGGCTGCGGATCCTCGCTCGGCTTTGGCTCGCGGTTGGGACCACGTGGTCGCGGCGGTTGCGCCGGTTCCTCCGTCCCCTGGCCGCGCATCCTGTCCCACCGCGCCTTCCGCATCGACGCATTGCGCTGCTTTTTGGCGTCAATGAATTTCTGCCGTGGATCGCGATGATTACCACCCGGCCGCCAATCGCGGCCGCGAGTGCCCTTCCGTTTGTCGGTGGCGCGCGCCTCTTCCGGTGATTCCCACAGCTTTCCGCGTGCGAAGTATTTCATCTGCGCGTCGGGATGTTTCTCTTTGATGCGCTGGAAAGTAGGCAGCAGCTCCTCGCGCGCAGCAGCCCGGAACGCAGTCGGAAGTCCGCCCGCGATAATCGTCCAGTATGCGTAACGAGGGGGCATGGAATCTTTCTCAGTCTTCGCCGAGCCGCTTGAGCTTTTCGACCAGCGTTGTTCGTTTGATGCGGAGCAATTCGGCGGCCTTGTTGCGATTCCCCCCTGTGCGTTCGAGAGACCGCCGGATCAAGTCTCGCTCGATTGACGAGAGATAGGCGGGCAGGTCCAGCCCGCCTTCCGGAAAGTCGACCGCCGGCATGGCCGCGGTTTGAGGCAGCGCCTGGATTTCCTGGGGCAAATCGGTGATGTCGATATCGTTTCGTCCCGCGCTCAGCGCGACCGCACGCTCGACAGCGTTTTCCAGCTGCCGCACGTTGCCGGGCCACGAGTACGCCATCAACGCGCGCATCGCCGGCTGCGAGACGCGCATCGCCGTTTCCGGCGAAAACTTTTCGAGGAAGTGCGTGACCAGCAACGAAATATCGTCACGGCGCTCGCGCAAGGGCGGCAGCTGGATCGGAATCACGTTGAGCCGGTAATACAAATCCTCTCTGAAGGTTCCATCGGCCACCATCTTCGCGAGATCGGAGTTGGTCGCCCCGATGAAACGCACGTCAACTTTGATCGTCTGATTGTCGCCGACGCGTTCGAATTCGCGTTCCTGAACGGCGCGCAGCAGCTTCATCTGCAGCGCCGTGCTCATCGTTCCGACCTCGTCGAGAAACAGCGTCCCCTTGTGTGCCTGCTCGATGCGTCCCTGCCGTGTGCCGACCGCACCGGTAAATGCACCGCGAACATGCCCGAAGAGTTCCGCCTCGAGAAGGGTCTCCGGAATCGCGCTGCAATTGAGCGCTACGAATCGGTGGGCACGCCGGGGACTGCTGTGATGAATCGCCCGCGCGACGACTTCCTTACCGGTGCCGGTTTCGCCGGTGATGAGAATCGTGCTCGACGATCGCGACACCGTTTCCAGCAACTGAAACAGTTCGCGCATGGCGCGGCTGCGGCCCAGAATTCCTGCGAACTGATAGCGCTCCTCGAGCTGCGATCGCAGATAGGCGTTCTCCGACTTCAGGCGGCGTTGCTCGATTGCCTTCTGCAAAACGTGCATCAGCTCGTCGAACTGAAACGGCTTGGCGATGAAATCTGACGCGCCCCGCTTGATCGCATCGACCGCGTCCTTCATCGTGCCGTAGCCCGTAATGACGATGCCGACGATGCCGGGATAGCGCTCGAGGGCGGTTTCAATGACGCGTGTTCCGTCGATGCCAGGCATCCGCAGATCGGTGATGACGACGTCGAAGGCGAATTGTTCGAGCAGGTGAATCGCTTTTTCGCCGCCATCAGCCTCGACAACCTCGAACCCACGCTCTCCCAGACGCTCCGCCATGAGCGAGCGAAGGGCCGGCTCGTCGTCTACGAAGAGAAGATGAAGCACGGTGCCAACATTTTGACACACGGCGGCACACCGAGGCCCGCAACGGGGTTGTGTCGCGGAGTCAGCTCTTAGGAATCAGGTGTTTACGACGGCTAACGCTTTTTCGCAGTACGCCCGATACAGGTTTTTGAGCAGTTGGGTGCACGTAACGGGCAGTTGATTCCCAAAAGCCTGGTACCTGGACAAGGCCCGACCCTGACACCCGACCCCAAAATTTATGGATAGACAGACACTTTCGATCATGAAGGCGTGCGAGGCGGTCGGCGTCAGCCGGCGCACCATCTACAACTGGATCTCGGCCGGCAAAGTGGAATACATCCGGACTGCCGGCGGGTCGATTCGCATCTTCGCCGATTCGCTCTGGCGGGACGCGGGCACCCGGCCAACGGGAGCCAACGGCAACGGCTCGCACATAACGCAACCCGCCACATCGGGGCATTCGGCCTAGCCACGCCAAAGCGGCACGAATCGCACTGGCATGGAAAGTCTCACAACGGATCCACAGCTCCGCGTGCTGTTTCACCAGCTGAATAACCAACTCGGTGTCGTGCTCGCACACGCCGAACTTCTCGAAGCCAAGTCGCCTGACGCCACGCATCGAGCGCGCGCTGAACAAGTCGTAAAAAGCGTTCTGGAGGCGATGGGAACGGCAAAAGAGATCAGGCGTTGTTCTGAGGCACCAGCGGCGGCGTAAGTCTCATCGCGACACATTTAAGCCCTCGTTCCAAGAACCCTGTTTTAATCAAGAACTTCACCCGACTTCTGTAATTTGAATCGTCAATAAGTTGGCGAAATCGGCGCCGAAAAGCGCCGATCTGTTGACGATATGCACATCTTTGCGTCACCGGAAACCGCTGCGGCGGATTCACAGGAAATATCGCTAACGCGCAATATTTCCAGCCTCTTAGCGGCACACCTCTGCCGGAAATTGTCATCTCGAAGTGCCTGACTCTGCCGTTTGGTATACCCGTTGCCTATGCCGGGCGCCGGAGGTCAGATTAAATGCGCTCGCGTCCGCGTCAAGGCAAAGAGAATCCGCGCGTCGTTGCCCATCTCCCATTCGTCGAGCAACTGGCTCGCCGCGTGGCAGCGACGATGCCCCATTCGATTGATATCGGGGACCTCGTGCAGGACGGTGTGATTGGCCTGATTGACGCAGCGCACCGGTTCGACGAATCGCGAGGCATCAAGTTCGAGACCTTCGCCGAGCGTCGCATTCGCGGCGCGATGATCGATGCACTTCGCAAGGATGCGTGGCCTCGCGGCGTTCGTCGTCAGCGGCGCGAGCTCGAGGCGGCGCGAGAGCAACTCCGACGCGAGCTTGGGTGCGAGCCCTCGCTGGCTGACCTTGCTGCCAAGATGGGGTCCGACGAAAAGCGCCTCGGCCGCACGATTGTACGCATCAATGCGATCGAATCGACCTCCCCGCTGGCGAGCGGAGAAAACCTCGATGAATCGACGCTGCCGGCGGCGCTGATTCCGTCCGAGCCCGAGCAGCCCGACACGGCGTACGAGAAGTCGGAAATCAAAGAGCGGATCCGCGCGGCCATCGAATCGTTGCCCCCGCGCGAGCAGAAAGTCATCGGGCTCTATTACTACCAGGAAGCCACGATGAAACAGATCGGCGCCGAAATCGGCGTCAACGAATCTCGGGTATCGCAGCTGCACGCGCGAGCAATCCGTAGACTTCGCGACGCGCTGGCCGGTGTAATGCCGGCGGCTGAAGCCGCGAAGGCGATGCGCACTGCGATACTTGAGTTCCAGCATAAACCGCGGATGGCGAAGGCGACGCTCGACAGCGTGCAGCCGGGCGTGGTCTTGCCGATGTCGGCGGGTGCCGCGACGAAGGCCGACTACGCGAGCGTTTCGCGGACCGCGCGCAGCAGCTCGGAGAGCCTGAATGGTTTGGCGAGCCAGCGGCAGCCGCTTTCCTCGAGAAAGCGCTCCGCGTCGGTGCCAGCCACGTCTCCGGTGACGAAGATGACGCGCCGTGCGAGCTCGGGCGTCGCAGCCGCGATCGCGCGGTAAAGCGTCATTCCGTCCACGCGCGGCATCTTCAGGTCGCAGATCACTACGTCGTAGTTCTCATGCCTCAAGCAGGCGAGGGCTTCCTCGCCGTCGCCTGCATGATCCACTTTCAGCCCGGCATCGCTCAGCGCTTCAGCCACCGCAGCAGCAAGCGCCCGCTCGTCCTCGACAATCAAGACAGACGCGCCACGTACGGCTTCCATGGGCGGCAGGGCCTGGCGCGTCGGCTTAGCGTTTACGTCGAGGCCGCCCATCGGAAGTTCCACCGAGAACGTTGCACCGCCACCCGGCGTTGGCCCTACCCGGATACGGCCGCCGTGTTCCTGCACGATTGCGTAGGCGACGGTGAGCCCCAGGCCCGTTCCTTTGCCGACCTCCTTCGTCGTAAAGAACGGGTCGAAAATCCGCGTCTGCACGTCGGCGGGAATGCCAGGCCCGCTGTCCACGACCTCCACAGTGGCGTTGTCGCGTTCGGCATCGTGTCGTGTTCGAACGACGAGAGTCCCGCGGCCATTCGCGTGGAGCATAGCCTGCTCGGCGTTGATCATCAGGTTGAGCAGCACCTGCTGGATCTGATGTGCGTCCGCAAAGACGTTCGGCAGGTTCGAGGCGAGGTCCTCCGACACTGACAAGGTCGGCATGCGATCGTAGGCACGCAGCGCGATCGTTTGCCGGACGAGCGTGTTGAGGTCGATCATCGAGCGCGTGGACTGCCGCTTTCGCGCGAAAGTCAGGAGGTTTCGCACGATCCGCGCGGCACGTTCCGCTTCACCGAGAATCACCGACACACCGCGTTTCACCGTGTCATCCAGCGACTTTTCCGACAGCCGCTCCGCCCAGCTGAGGATGGTCGCCAGCGGATTGTTCAGCTCGTGCGCGACGCCGGAAATCGTCTGCCCGAGCGCAGCCATCTTCTCGGACTGCAGAATCTGCTGGTAGATATCCTTCGCCTGATCGTCAAGTCGCTTTCTCTCGCTCACGTCACGGACGAGTGCTTCGACGCGCAGAAGACCGCCGCTTCGGGCGGGGCGTGCCCGTGCGGTGACCTCCACCCAGACCGGTGAGCCGTTGACACGCCGCATCCGGAGCAGATGGTCGGTGACAGCGCCGGCATCGGCGAGCCGCGAAACCAACGCGCTTCTGGCGTCGGCATCGACGAACCGCTCGGGCGCAAAAGGCGAGACGTCCGCATCGGCAGCGTTCGCCGGGTAGCCAAAGATCTGCTTGAGGTGGGGGTTTGCGGCGAGCGTGCTGTCGCTCGCGTTCGCTTCTGAGGGTGCGAGCGCGCCGATGAACACCCCTTCTCGGACTGCCTCGAACAGTCGCGCGAACGCGTCTGCACGGGTCTGCGCGGCAATGGAACGAGACGTTTTCGCGATGGAATCAATGGTAAGCCGAGCCGATAAGAAGAGATACCCCCGCGCGTGACCTTTACATGCGCATTCTTGGACGTAACGACGCCTTTCTGCTGGGCGGGTTCGCCATCGCTGTCTGGGTTGTCTCGTCCCGCCCGCTAGGGACGCTGCTCGATCGCGCGCGCGAGATCGACCACAGCCGAGGCCTGCAGCTTGTTCCCGGTCTCGTCATCCTGACGGTCGTATTCCTGATTCATCAGATCCGTAAACGGGAGCAAATCGGTCGAGAGGCTAGCGTTGCGACGATACGGGCCGCGGAGATGGATCGGCTCGTTCAGTTCGGAAAAGCCCTGGCGCAATCGCTCGACAGCAGTTCGATTCGCTCGGCGACGGTCGAACATTTGCCGCTCATCGCTTCGGGACGAAAGGTGTGGGCGATCGCACGATGCGGCCGCGAATGGATCGAGTTGACACCGATCGAGCCGGCTGCGCGCGCGGCGGTTGAACGTGCCGCGGCGCACGCAATGGGCGACGCCGATGTGGCAATCGAACCGGCCAGTCAGGAGGTGTACTGCATTCCGCTGGTCGCCGCAGGTGAAGTCGTCGGCGCGATCGGCGTCACGCCGACTCCGCCACTCAGCGATACCGAGTGCGCGGCGTTGGCAGCGGCTGCGGCACTGCTCGGGCCGTCGGCGAAAAACGCGGAGCTGTACCGCGAGGTGCACGAGAACAGTGTTCGCGACGCCCTCACGGGCTGCTTCAACAGACGCCATTCTCTCCAGGTGCTCGATTCAGAACTACGCCGGGCCCGTCGCTCTCATGGCGCGTTCTCGCTCGTGATGTTGGATCTCGATCATTTCAAAACTATCAACGACCGATTCGGACATCTCTGCGGCGACGCGGTGCTCGCGCATGTGGGGCAGCGCATGAAGGCCGTTCTTCGCGGTAGTGACACGAAGTGCCGTTATGGCGGCGAGGAGTTTCTCGTCTTGCTGCCCGACACGCCGCTGGCAGGCGCTCGTCGGGTCGCGGAGATGCTGCGGAAGGATCTCGAACAGCGCCCGGCCCGCTGGAACGACCAGATTCTGGTCGTCACAGCGAGCTTTGGCATCGCGGAAATCATCACGGGTGAAGACACCGCGAACACTATCATCGCGCGCGCCGATGCCGCGCTCTATCAAGCAAAGCAGAACGGCAGAAACTGCGTGCGCACGTCCACGGCGTCGGGGGGCCGATATCCGATCGCATCGCGGGCCCGCTCATCGATTGCATAACGCGTAATGCTCACCACGTTGCCCCGCAGCTGACACTCACGGCTGATACCCTGTACGGGCGCCTGTGTCTCCCCAGTCCCCGAATCGCCGCGCCTACATCGCATGGATTGCCGTGTGCGTACTGTGGGGGACGACCTATCTCGGAATCCGAATCGCGCTCGAGACAATTCCGCCGGCGCTTGTCGGAGGACTTCGCTTCACCGCTGCCGGCATCCTGCTCGTCGCGTTGCTCGCTAGCCGTGGAGAACCGGTGATTCGCCCGGCGCACTGGGGCGGCCTCGCGCTGACCGGTATTCTCACGATATGTGTGGGTAATGGCGGTGTGATCTGGGCAGAGCAATGGGTGCCGAGCGGTATAGCCGCGGTCACCGTCGCCACCATCCCGTTCTGGATGATCGGCATCGAAGCGTTCGCCCGCGACGGCGATCCATTGTCGATCCGGCTCGTGCTTGGGCTCTTGGTCGGCTTTGCCGGTATCCTGCTTCTGGTTTGGCCGGACATCGCCGCAGGAGGTGCCGCAGGCGGTCACTTCCTCGCCGGCGTGATCGCCCTGCAGATCGCGTGTGTAGGTTGGGCCCTGGGTTCTTCTGTCTCTCGACGGCATGCACGCCAGGAAAATGTCTTGTCAGCCGCCGCGATGCAAATGTTATTCGGCGGCGTGGTAATGCTGGCAGCCGCGACTGTCCGCGACGAATGGAGACAGCTGGCATTTACTCGGCGCTCGATGGTTGCCGAGCTCTACTTGACGCTCTTCGGCTCCATCATCGGCTATTCGGCATACACGTACGCGCTTCGATACCTGCCGACGGCGACGGTCTCACTTTACGCTTACGCGAACCCTGTGATTGCCATGGTGCTCGGCGCGATGGTCGCCGACGAACCATTTGGGCCGCGCGTCGTGGTCGCGTCGATGATGGTGCTGATTGGGTCGGCAGTTGTTCAGGGAAAGAGGGGCAGCGGCGTGACGGACCGCAGCTTCCGAGCTACGGCCCAATCACGCCGAAGCTTGTCTGATTGGGGTGCCAGTGATGGTGAACTCAGACGACCCGGCGGCCGCTGACCAGACGCACCAGGAACAGCACGACCGCGATCACCAGCAGGACCCAGATAAAGTTACCGAGCGTGTAGCCACTGACCATTCCCAACAGCCAGAGAACGATCAGAATAATCGCAATGGTCTCGAGCACGTCTAAACCCTCCTCACAGCAGTTGCTGTGCCTCGCCGACGTAGGCTGCAACATGAGTACCGCGAGATGCGCGGTTGTCCTGATCATTGCGCTGTGCTGCGCGCCAGCCCCCGTTTCCGCCCAAACCATTGACGTCGCACGGTTCTTCGCCGGCGCTGCGCTTGGGCTCGGATTCCATGAGTCAGCTCACCTGATTGCGGATGGGGCATTCGGGGCCAACCCTGGAGTGCGGAAAGTCTCGGCCGGTTTCATTCCCTTCTTTGCCATTACGCACGAGCCGGTGTCACCCACAAAAGAGTTCATCATTTCCTCGGCGGGCTTCTGGGCGCAGCACATCGGCACCGAAATCACCCTCGCGAAACACCCGCAGCTGCGCGAGGAACACGCCCCCATGCTGAAGGGGTTGCTCGCCTTCAACGTCGTGACCTCCGTCATCTATGCAGGCGCCGCGTTCGTCCGCCATGGTCCTGCGGAGCGCGACACCCGTGGGATTGCGGTCTCGGCAGATGTGGACGAGCCATGGGTCGGGGTAACAGTTCTCGCCCCGGCGGTACTCGATACGGCGCGTTATTACCGCCCGAACTCGCGCACGCTGCGCTGGGCGAGCCGGGCGGCGAAAGTCGGCGGAACGCTGCTCATCTTCAGGGCCGCCGGCAGGGAGCAGCCAGCCGTCAAGTAAGCACTCAGGACTGCACAGGACCGAGCGCAAAGGTCATCGTCCCGTCGACGACAATTCGACCCTCGACACGCGCGACACCTTCGAGCTGTCCCATGCGGCTGCGCAGCCGCTTCACGCGCGCTTCGATCTCCACGACATCGCCGGCATGTACGGGATGTCGGTAGCGAACACGATCGATACCCATGAAGAAAATCAGCTTCTCGCGATTCTCGGGCTTGGAGAGGATGAGGATGGCGCCTACCTGCGCCACGGCCTCGGTCAGGATCGTCGGTGGCAGCGCCGGCGCCGTCCCCGGTTGACGCGAGAGGTACCGCTCGTTCAATGACACGTTCTTGATTCCGACAATTCGCCTGTCTGGTTCGAGCTCGATGATTCGATCCACAAGCAGAAACGGATAGCGGTGCGGGATGATGCGCTCGATCGCGCTGTAATCGAGCGGCAGCGACAACGGTTCCATGGGGGACCGTTCAGTATAATCTGGCGTCTTATCCCCTCGGTCCCGCGCATGAGCGATCAGCCTTTGCGGCCTCAGGCCGTGCCGTCTCGTCCTGCGACCGACACCGACCTGCTCTCGACGCTGTTCGAACTCGGGCGCGAAGTCACGTCGGTGCTCGACCTCGCGGATCTCCTCGAGAAGATCCCGCAGTTGATTGCGCAGATTACGCGCTTCAGCGCGTTCGCAGTCTATCTGCTGGACGAAGCGCGACAGGAACTGCACATCGCGTATGCCGTCGGTTATCCGGACGAGGTGGTGCGCACCCTTCGCCTCAAGGTCGGTCAGGGCGTCGTCGGCGCCGCCGTCGAACAGGGACGGCCGATACTCGTGAACGACATCGGCAAGGAGCCGCGCTTCATGGGGCCGCTGCGCAACATGGTGGCGCAGCTCGCGGTTCCGATGCGACGGAAAGGGCGCGTTATCGGAGCGCTGAACCTGCTCAGCGAGCATAGCGGCGCCTTCACCGATCGCGACGAAGCCTTGCTCCGCCAGTTCGCCGCACACGTCGCGGTAGCGATCGAAAACGCGCGGCTGTTTCGCTCAGAGCGCCATTACACGGAGACACTCGAAACGCTCGCGGAGATCGGGCGGGAGATGTCCTCCATTCTCGATCTCGACGTCCTGCTCACGCGGATCGCGAGCCTGACCAAGCGCATCATCGACTACCGCACCTTCGGCATCCTGCTCTTGAACGAGACCACGAACATGCTCGAGATGAAGCTGGCCGTCAGGTATGGTGAGGAAAACTCGACGAAGAACATCAAGCTTGGAGAAGGGCTCGTCGGGTGGGCCGCGCTATACAAGGAGCCGCTCCTTGTCGCCGACGTCTCGAAGGACCCTCGGTACATCAACCTGGTCGAAGATGTTCGGTCCGAGCTCGTGATCCCGATGCTGATCAAGGACCGTTGTATCGGCGTGTTCGATCTGGAAAGCCCGGAGCTCAACGCGTTCACCAAGGACAACAAGGAGTTGTTGACCCTGCTTGCGAGTCAGGCGGCGGTCGCGATCGAGAATGCGCGTCTCTACGAAGAGGTTCGGCGCAACGAAGAGCGTATCGAGAAGGAGCTGCGCTTCGCGCAGCGCGTTCAGGCGGCGCTGCTGCCGACCGAGCCGCCGCGGCGGCTTCGCAACGCGGATGTCGCGGGCCGGTTCGCTCCCGCACATGAACTGGGAGGCGACCTCCACGATTTCATCGATCCCGAGCCGAACAGCCTCGTCGTGGCTGTGGGCGACGTGTCGGGTAAGGGAGCGCCGGCGGCGCTCTACAGCGCTTTTGCGGCGGAACTGGTCCGATCGCGGACGTATCGGCGGCGCTATGCGCCCGAAAAGTTCAGCGTGGCCGGTGTGCTGCAGGCGATGAATACCATCCTGCACGACCGGCAGCTCGAGGAGTACTACTGCACGTTGTGCTATGCGTTCTTCGATTTCAAGCGCCGGACAGTGACGATTTCAAATTCAGGATTGCCGTACCCCGTGCGGTGCTCGGATCAGGAGTGCGGCCAGATCGAGCTTCCCGGTGTGCCACTCGGATCGTTTTCAGGGGTGACGTACGACGAGGTCACGTTGCCGCTGCGCGCCGGCGACCTGTTCGTGTTCTGCACCGACGGCATCTTCGAGGCGGCAAATGTCGAAGGCAAGGAGTACGGCGCCAAGCGGCTGTGCGATGTTGTTGGCGAAAACCGCAAGGGCACGGCGCGCGAGATCGTCGATGCGATCTTTGAATCCGTCATCCTGTTCCGGGGAACGGCGCCGCAGGGCGACGACATGACTGCGGTGGCGGTCAAGATCACCGCTTAAGCGGATCGTTCGAGCCGTTCGGGCGTTCGAATCGTTCCACTGTTGAACGACTCGAACGACCCGAACGACCCGAACAAATCGAACGTCAGTATTTGATTTTTCGTTTCGATTCGTCGATATGCAGACCGAGCGACTGGCCGCCAAAGGCCGCCAGTTCCTGTACGCGACCCTTCACATCCACGCGGCTGCCGGTCGGCGGGACGCGGCCCTGATGACCGATGACAGTGATTTGACCGGTGCCGTCGTCAACGTTGTAGAACTGAAACGGCACGAGAGGCAGTCCCCAGCTCCTGGTCACGGTGCCTTTCACCGTAACGGTCTTGTTGTAGTAGCGAGCCGGCTGGTCTTTCAACTGCGCAACGTGCACGGTACGGAGGGCGCACCCGGAAATCAGCAGCGCGCCGACGAGCGCGAGTACGAGACGCGAAGCCTTGGCCATGTCGATCTCTCCTAAATGCGTTATGGTCGCGACCGGATCGTGAAAGAACCGCCGGAATGCGGCGATGCCAGCGCCTGCCTGATGTTACGCACCCCGGTGATCCGGCGCGACCGATGTCGACGGCTTCAAAAGGTATGCCCGCTCAGATCACGCTCTTCTTGGTGTAATTTCGCAAAAACAGAGACAGGCGGCGTCTCTTGGAGAGGTCAGAACTCAGGCGTAGCGGACAGCCTCGTTTCTGCGCCGATGTGCGCAGTTGGAATGCGCTCAGAACGCCTGGACGAGTGCGATTCGCGCGCGTCCCATTCGTACGTCGTCCTTCCGCCACTGGTAATCGTAGCTGCCCACGATCGAGGTGAGTGACGGCAGGAGAATCTGGAGACCTGCGCTTGCGGTTTTCGCGTGGAATTCGCCGGCCTCATCGATTGTGAAGTTTTCGAAGTTGTCGACACCCCGCACGAAGCCGCCTCTCGCCCAGATGCGCGGCGCGATTTCACGCGCAACGCGCACGTCGAAGGTATTGTTCTGGATACCTGTGATTGTCGCGAAGTCGGTTGAGGTCAGCGCGTAGCGGAGGCCAACCGTCCATTGCGGTGTCGGGGCAATCGTGACGCCGGGCGAGAGCATCAGTACATTGGCGCCAAAAAAATCGAAGTAACGCACCTGGCCTGTCCAGGTCGCGAGGTGATAACCGTAGTCGACGCGGCCCATGTAATCACCTTGCGGCAGGACGCGGTTGTCGTCCCCGACGAGAACATGCCCGGTGAACGTTCCCCACGGCATCCAACGCCACGCGAGGCCGCCGCCTTCGCGGTCTTCCCGCTGGCCGGACATCGTCTGCAGCTGTCCGCGGCCGATCACCCGCACCGCATCGGAGAGGCGATAGTTGATCGCGATGTCCGAGACGCGTGTTGATGGTGTTGGGCTGCTGAAGTCTTCGTTGTACGCCTGCGCTTCGATCTGGTGACCGTACGCGCGCCTCGCATCCTCGAGCAGCATCACGTTCGCTCTGGTGGGCGACAGTGTCACGAGGCGCTGCCGGTATGAAATCGTGCGACGATCGTCGCCAGCGAGTTGATAGGCGGCGGCGAGCGCGCCGACGACGTTCGGATTCTCGGGCGCAATCTCTTCGGCACGCCTCAGGACGTCGAGACCTTCAACAATGCGGTCCTGATGCAGAAGGGCGGTACCCAACCCGACCCACGCGTCCACGTTGTCCGGATCTTCGATTGCGATGCTGCGGTAAACCGGTTCGGCGAGTTCCGGATGTCCCATCCTCATATGAACATTCGCGATCCAGAGTCGCGTCAGGTGATCCTCTGGGTTTGCGGCGGCGATTTTCTGCATCGCTGCCAGCGCTTCGGCATTCTGCCCCGACTGGGCGAGCTCGATCGCGGCGGATAGATCCGAGGGGCTGGCAGTATTCGGCGCCGGTGCCACCTCCTGCGCCAGCAGGAGCAAAAAAAGGGACAGCAGCATACCGGTCGTTTCGGCCGGTCAGAGGGGGGCCAACAGGCGGAAATCAGTTGCCCGAGACTGCGATAGGTTGGGAACTGCTCGGCGGGGGCCAGGCTGGAATGATGGCGGCAAGCTGCGCGGCGATGACCGAGGCAACAGCCTGGGTCGCGGCATCCTGTTCACGCCCCTCGCGTAGTTCGGCTGCAAACACGCCGACGCACCCGTTGACTCCCAACAACGGAACAGCAATCGCGCCGGGCGACACCGCGTCGGCCGGAACCGTGCGCATTTGTGCACTCCGCCATGCCGCGGCGGTCGCGTTCGGCGCATCACGTGGAAGTGGTCCGAGGCGCGCGACGATGCGGTCGTCGTAACCGCAGGCGAGTGCCGGGAACAACTCTTCGCCTGCACCGATCCACACAACAATGCCGCGCGCTTCGAGAACCGAGGCAGCGCGCGCCAGCGCGTCGCGCAGCGAATTCGCATCGGTCGTTCGTGCGAGCGCACCGCAGACATTCGCCACTCGTCCAAGATCCGGTGGCGGTACTGTGGTCGCGGGGATTTCCGCGGCCGGTGACCCAAAATCCGTCGGCGTCGTTTCTATCAACCCGAGCTTCGCGAAGCCGTGATCGGCCTGAGGCGACCGCGTGGACGGCGTCAGCAGGACGAGTCCCGCCAACCAAACGACGCCGATTCCGGCGAGAGTGCCCCACTGCTGGCGTTCGAGATCAGAGTGCAGCGCAGCGGCGGCCTGCTGCTCCGATGCTTCGACGGTTCGGAGTGTTTTCACTGCACCATTTAGTGAATCGTTTCCCTCGCTGAAGATCAGATCTGCCGCCAGCAGGCTCTCGCCTTGTTCGATGTACTCCCGACTTTTGCCATCGACTAAGACAACGGTCTTGAATTGATCACCGGCTTCGTCAATCGCCGCGAGAGCCTCACGGGACTTCAGGAGTGTACGAATCCCGGATTGCAGCTGGTCGAACTGCTGTACGAGCATGGTGCTTCGCTCGAACCATGGCTGCTGCGATTGACCCTGGGCGACGTACGCCCGCTGTGCCGCCGCGACGTCACCTGCGGTCGCAATCATCTGTTCGATGCGGCTGTTGACCTCGCGCGCCGTCTTCTCGATGTCTGCCGCGCGCCGGTGTGCGTCAAAAACAAAAAAGCCGCCGATGGCGGCGGCGGCGACGAGGACGGCAGCAACGACGTACCGGGTCGTCGGTTTCTGCATCGACGACCAGTATAAAGACACCGGGTGCTAATTTCGATCCCTATCTCGCGAAAATGCTATACCGACCTCTTTTCAGAACTCGACGTGGCTTTGGACAAGCAACCGATTCTCATCCACGCGCGCCGCAGCGCTCCCGTAGTGTACCTGCTCGTTGGTGACGACGAGGCCGACGCGGCTGCGCGGCCAGACGAACCAGTACGCGCCGCCGGCGATGACGCGGTTCTGCGAGTTGTTCGCCAGCGCTCGATCCGGATCGAGATGATCGACGCGCGCGATTGCTGCCCACCCCTGTATGCCCTGGCGGATTTCAACGAAGCCCGACGCCCCGCTGCGGTGGATATCGCGCGGCGCAACCGCGCTCGGGTTCTCGGTCGCTTTAAGGTATTGGAGTGTGGTGACAAGGTGTGTGTGCTCGAAGCTGCCCATCACGATGCCAAGCCGACGCGGTCGGTCCGCGGCGTACCAGCCGCCGCTGTAAAACCCTGAGAGCCGGAATCCGTTCGCGATGCCGTGGCCCGCAAGCGGCCGCAGCGTCAGTCTTCCCTGCACGCTCTTGTGCTTGCTGAGGTCCGTCTGAGCGTAGCCCTCTCCGTTGTAGACACCCGTCTGGATGTCGATGTACTTGCCAAGCGGCGTGAAGTAGCCGACCCCGAAATCCGACGAACCCGGGATCAGGTTCTCGCGTTCCGAGAACATCGTTCCCTGAACCCGGTATCTGTCAATCCCTTCTTCGAAATCGAGCCAGGGCGTCTGGTGTGCGCCAAATCGCACCCACGATCGATCCACTTTGATGTTGTCGAGCTCGAGGAACGCGTATTTCACTCGGAACAGGAGCGACCCGGCCAGGGTGCTGTCGCTGGTGGCGCGCCTGATATCCGGCGTCACCCGAAAACGCAGGTTTCGCGCGAGTTGCCCGTTGATGTTGATGTAGCCGCGCGTGAGGTCGAACACGTTGTAGCCGTCACGGTTCTCCAGTTCGGCGTCGTACTGGACATAAGAGAGCACGCCGATTCGAACAACGGGGTAGTCAGGTTCGGGGGCGGGCGTGGCCGCGGGCGTCGGTGTTTGGGCGCGCGCAGCACCAATTGGGATCAACATCAGCGAGAACGCGAACACGATGCGTTTTGTCATGCAGATGTGATTTGTAAGACGGTGAGGTTTCCGATGAATCACCAGCGCGTTAAGACTGTGTTAATGACAGCGGAGTGACGCATTCCGCCGGACCCACGAGTTCGTCAATACACCGGGAGATACGGTTGCAGGGTGCGGGCGATGATGGTGAACCGGTTCGTGAAGATCAGAACTCCGATGATGACAAGCAGGGCCCCGGAGGCGAGCTCGATGGCGTGGTAATGCCGCCGGATGCGCGCGAACGCCGAGAAAAACCGGTTGATCGCCAGCGCCGTCGCAAAGAAGGGAATCGCAAGCCCGAGCGAATATGCCGCCAGCAGCTTCACACCCTGGTCGATGGTGTTCTGCGCCGCAGCGATGGCAAGAATGCCCGCGAGAATCGGCCCGATGCACGGCGTCCATCCAAACGCGAATGCAATGCCGACAAGCGTCGCTCCAACAAAACCGGCAGGGCGGCGGTTCGTCTGGACGCGCTTTTCCTGATACAGCCAGTCGATCCGCAACAGGCCCATGGTGTGAAGGCCAAAGAGCACGATGATGACGCCGGCGATGCGGCCGAGGATCGTCAGCCGCGACATCAGGAACTGTCCGATGAAACTTGCCGATGCGCCGAGCGCGACAAACACGAGCGAAAAGCCGAGGATGAAGGCGAGCGACGAGACAATCACCCGGTTCCGCACCGGAGCCGCCACCGTGGCAGCGCCCGTTCCGCGCATCTCGTCAAGCGAGAGTCCTGAAATGTACGAAAGATAACCGGGGATGAGCGGCAGCACGCACGGCGAGATGAACGAGAGGAGCCCTGCCCCAAACGCCGCCAGCAGCGTGACGTTTTCAATCACGGTTTGTTGCCGATCGGAATCAGCGGCACCGCGCCCTGCGGTAACGCGTCCTCCATCTGCACGTTATGGCCTTTGACCGGCGGTAGATCCTGGTACATGAAATCCCACTTCCACCGCTCGGAGGGGTTCGACGCCTGCAGCCAGCTGCGTGCCGGCATCGCGCGCGCGAACGTCACGCTGGCCGCCTGCGCGTACGGTGTGCCGGGCATGGCTGTGGCCAGCGCCCGCCGAACATCACCGCTATTCCGGTAGGGCAGGGTCAGGCCGAGCAGCGCGCCCATATTCGTGAGAATCTGCCAGTCTTCGCGGGCTTCCCCTGGAGGCAAGATGGCGCCTGCCGCGCCCTGGACCCGCCCCTGGTCGTTTGTATAGATCGCGTCCTTTTCCACATATGCGGCACCCGGAAGGACGAAATCAGCGTTCGCCGCGAGCCCTGTCATAACGACACCTTGAACCACGAGCAGGGGCAATTTTCCTTGACGCCGCGCCGCCGCAATCCACGAGACATCGCCGATGGAACCGTCGGGTCCGGTGTCGATCACGTACAGCGCTTTGACGCGTCCGGATTCTACGGCGGTTCGCAGTTCTGTCAGATCCGGAAGTCCGTCGTTGCCAGCGCCGACGCGATAGCCAAGATCACGGGCACCGTTGACGTTAGGCGCGTCAGTCGGCGGAACCTTGAACTTCGTGCCCGCCGGCTGGCGTTTCGCGCTGAGTCTCCACGAAATGGAGACGGCACTGAGGCCATCCGCGCCGAGCAGGCCCTGAACAAGCTGCTTGAGTACAAAAAGTTCTTCCGTCGAGGCGTGGGCGGAAACCAGGAATCGAACTGATGCGGGATCACCCGAGCCGGCTGCTTGTACCGCATCGCGCAGCCGCGGCTCGACATCGTGCCAACCGGCAGCCTCGAGGGCGTCGGCGCGGCGCAGCATCGGTTTTCGCAGGCGAGTGTTCGCTTCGATCCAGTGGTAATCGAACCGGCCGATGTCGCACATCCAGTAGCCGTTGACGTCAGGGTTGAACCGCGGTGTCATTCGGATGAGTCGCGATCCCTTTGCCCATTCCGGTTTCGCCTTCAGCCATGCGCTCGTGTTGCACCCTCGGGAGCACAGGGTGCACATCGTATCGACGACATTCGGGTTGTCCCACGGACGGCTCTTGAACCGATAGTCGCGCGTCGTGATGGCACCGACAGGACAGACGTCCATCAGATTCCCCGACAGCATCGAGTGGACGCCCTGCTCCTGGAACGTCGCGATCTCGCTGCCATAGCCGCGATCGACGATGTTGATTTGCGCATCGCCGTCAATGTCGCGCATGAAACGGACGCAACGTGTGCAGAGAATGCAGCGATTGCGATTGAGCATCAACGTCGGCCCGAAATCGACATCGGCCTTGACGCCTTCGCCATCAAACACCCGCCGCGGAAAATCCATGCGACTTTCGGCGGGACCAAACGTGTACGAGAAATCCTGAAGCGGGCACTCGCCTCCCTTGTCGCAGACGGGACAATCCAGCGGGTGATTGACGAGCAGGAACTCGAACACGCCGGCTCGTGCCGCGACGACCTCGGGATCACGCGTGCTCACGACCATTCCCTCGGTACACGCCATCGAACACGAGGTCTGCAGCTTCGGCATCTTCTCGATCTTGACGATGCAGACGCGGCAGGAACCATCCACGGAGATGCCGGGGTGATAGCAGTAATACGGCACGGAGACGCCAGCCTCGATGGCGGCTTGAAGGACGGTTTTCCCTTTTTCTACTGTGACTTGCCGTCCATCGATGGTCAGTGTGACCGTGTCCATATCTTTGGAATCATATCCGAGTCGGACCAGAGTCGAGCTTGACCGATGCTTCAACGAGGTCTACATTCGCAGGCTGAAACCGATGGATGCGACGCGCGCCCGCATCAGTTCGCTGTTCGAGTGGCTCGTCGCTCTCGCCTGCATTCTCGGCGTGGCGGCGGTCGGATCGGTGTTGATGCGCGACATCAGCAATGTCACCGCGGTCGCTCCGGTCATTGCGCACGAAGAGGCGCTTCCGGATCCTCCCGCGACGGTTCCGCCTCGCTCGGTTTCCGTTCCCGTCTTGCTGTTGGCTGATGGCTCCGAACTGCGTGTCGGCGACGCGGCAGCCGACGCGTTGGCGCATCTTGGCGCCGATTCGGAGGTCGCTCCGCGTGCAATTGATCGCACGACGGTGGGCGAGCGCGTGACGCGCTTTTACGCGCAGAACGGTCAGCGCTTCGCGGTCATCCTGCAGCCCCTCGCCGCCGACGGCGAGGTCCGCGTTGCGGCGATCTATCTTCCCGCAGTTCGCTGAAGTTCGCTGAAGCGCGCCAGCGCTGCTGAATCCCGATTGATTTGCACGTCGCGGACGGTTCCACGTGTTGGAATCCGCTGTTCGACATGCGCGGCGGAGACCGGCACGATGACGTCCTGCAGGCGACCGTCCGCGTACTGAAGCGTCACGGTGACAGGGATATCGAAAATTGTGCGGCTGTCCTGATCGAACTGGACGAGAACTTCGCCAGGCTGGATGGTGGACGAGTAGCGAAGCGTTGGAGTGTCAGCACCGTGGATCCAGCGATCGAAGAAGCGCTCGAGTGATCGTCCTGACGCCGCCTCCATCGCTCGCTGGAAGTCGTCTGTCCCCGCCTTCTGGAATTTCTGCTCGCCGTAGAAGCGGCGGAGGCCGTTGAAAAAGGCTTCGTCGCCGACGAAGCGTCGCAGCATGTGCAGAACGGAGGCGCCCTTGTTGTAGATGATGGCGCGGAAGATGCGTCCTTGTCCCTGAATCAGCCCGAGCCGGTAGCCAAGATCGACCGGTCCCTGGTCGGACTCCGAGAGGCTCCAGCGCCGGAACTGGCGAAGCATCGCGTTGAATGACGCATCGCCGTGCGCGCGCTGCGCGTAGAGCGCGGAGAAATATTGCGCGAACCCCTCGCTGATCCACTGCTCGTGGTAATTCTTCCAGCCGATGGCTTGACCCCACCATTGATGGGCGAGCTCGTGCGAGAGGAAGAATTCGGGCACGCCGGCAAACGCCGACGGGTCGTTGCCCCAGTACAACTTCGAGAACGGTGCCGCGTTGTTGATGATCGAGAAGTACGCTGGACTGTGTCCGCCCGGGACATCGTGCTCGAGCATCGTCACGGTCAGCGATTCGTACGGAGTGTCGTCCATCAATGTTCCGTAAAACCGCATGATGTCCGCCGCGACAGGTGCAATGTCCCGCCCGCGCCCTATCTGCCGCGGATTGGCTTCCACACCGATCGAAAGGCGGTCGTAGCCGCGCATTTCGACACCGGACCGCCCGGGTGATTGGTACGTCGCGGCGATTGGAATCGAGCTGTCGCGCGCGTTGACCGCCATGTCGGTGACGTGTGTCAGCCGGCTGACGACGACGGCGAAGTAACGAACGGGCTCATTTACATTGAAGACGAATGCGCGTCCCGGCGTCTGAGTGGCCGCGTCCCGCAACGACACGTCGGACGGCGACAACTGACCGCTCGCGACACACCCATAACCCTCCGGCACCGTGACGCGGATACGCGCGCGGGCGTAGTCGGTCACGACGTTTTGCGGGTACCACGCGGAGCGGCTGCTGAGGAGAAAATTCGGCTCCGACTGAATCAGCGAATCGGGCTCGGTGTCATCGCCCTGCTGCGCCTCGAGTGCGACCGTCTCGCGATCGAGTGTCTGCGTTGGAACGCGTCCGCTGTACGCAATATCAAGCGCCAGGATGGTCCCGCGTTGGGCCGACACCGGAAGGTTGATGATCAGGCTCTCGTCGTTGCGGATGCGAAAGAACAACAACCTACCGAATTCGCTGCTGATCACGCTGGTCACTGCCAGCGGCTCGGCGAGCCGCATGGTCAACGTCGCCGCAGCATCAGCCTGGATGCGCAGCGTCACATGCGTACGTCCCTCGACGAACTGACGATCCGGAGAGACGACGGTGTCGATGTTGTAGTCGATGACGTCGTAGGTTCGAAGGTCGTCTTCGTTGTAGGTTGCCCCTCGGACAGCAAGCGTGGAAGGCGACGCGTACAGCGAGATGGCGCGCTTGCGCGCGCGGTCAAACAGCGTGACGTCCTCGGCATTGCCGCCGCTGCGCGAGTAGGTGAGTGTGCCGAATTTGTTCGTGCGAACCTCCGCGAGGAAGTCGCCGCTCTGGGGCAGGATGTACCACGTCTCGCGACTGAGGTCCCGGAGATCGATGTTGAAAGACTTCGGCGCCTCCGCCGCGAATACGTCCTGCGCGCGCCTGGCCTGGCGCGGATCCGCGGGCATGCCATGCAGGCCCGACGCGTCGACGCGCGTTTCGTAGTCAGCCGGGTGCATGCGGACGAAGGCGGCGCCGAACAGCGCCGTCAGCGTTTCACTCCCGCTGAAGATTCGGAGCTGTCCCTTTTCCGTTTGCGGCGCCGGCGCAAACTTCATTTCGCCGCGGCCCAGGAGAACCAGGCCGGTGACGCCTTCCCCGCTCAGGACCTGAAACACATAGCCGCTGTGGAGCGTGAACTGCGCGTCCTGAGCCCGGATGGTGAACTCCCGCGCAACGTACTGCGTCGCCGGATCGATCCGCAGCCGGTAAAGTCCCTGCACGAAGGTCAGGCGCGTGATGGCGGCAATGCGCCAAGAATCCGCCGCGCCACCGCGGGGCCTGCGGACGTCGAACCGCGCGGTCAGCACGCGCGCTCTCGCTGCGGTTTCCGTCATCACCTCGACGATCACGGAATACCCGTCGCCGGGAAGTGAGCCTTCGAGCGGCGTCCGGTCGCGCTCTTTCACCGCCGCGCGAATCGTTTCGTAGGAAAACAGGTCGTCGGTTGCCTGCTCCGCCTCCGCACCGGTGATGTCGGGCGTCGAGAGCAACGAAGGGAATTCGTCGCGGTTGTTCTCCTGGAGCAGTTGTTCGAGGCGATTGAGCAGCTGCGCCACCCCATCCGCCTTTGCGTCCGCTGTCGCCGGTTCGCGGCCGGACTGACCCTGTGCCGGCGTTTGCGCGTGGGCGAGCGGGGCGCACAACAGCAGCGCCAGCGGAAGCGCGAAGCGGAAATTTACGGCATCCATGTGGTTACGCGGTCACGCCGTCGCGTACCGCGTATTATCGTCTCGGCCCGAAGCCTGGGAAAACCTCAAATCACGCCGAGCGAGTGCCCGACCTTCGCAAAGCAATCGAGCGCAAACTGCAGCTCATCACGAGTGTGGGTGGCGGTCACGATGGTGCGGACGCGTGCTTTGCCGCGCGCGACGGTCGGAAACCCTATTCCCTGCGCGAACACGCCATTGTCGAACAGCACATCTGACAGCTTCATCGCCAGCGCGGCGTCGCCGACGATCACGGGGGTAATCGGGCTTTCGCTCGCGCCTGTGTCGAATCCCAGCGACTGTAAGCCGCTCTTGAAAAACCGTGTGTTGTCCCACAGCCGCTCGATCAGCTGGGGCTCGCTCTCGAGAACGTCGATCGCGGCCAGGCAAGACGCTGCGACGGCCGGCGGATGCGAGGTCGAGAACAGAAACGGCCGCGCGCGGTGATACAGGAATTCAATCAAGGCGCGGGAACCCGCGACGTACCCGCCAAGCGTACCAATAGCCTTCGACAACGTGCCGACCTGAATATCAACGCGGCCGTGCAGACCGAAGTGGTCGATTGTGCCGCGGCCATTGGTCCCAAACACTCCGCTGGCGTGCGCATCGTCGACCATCATGATGCAGCCGAACTCGTCGGCGACGTCGCAGAGCGCCGGCAGCGCGCCAAGATCGCCGTCCATGCTGAAGACGCCATCGCTGATGATCAGCCGCGTCCGTTCCCGTGGGAGCTCCTCGACGATGGCGCGCGCCGCCTTCGCGTCGCGATGCGAAAACACTTTGATCGTGGCGCGACTCAGGCGGGCACCGTCAATGATGCTGGCGTGATTCAGTTCATCGGAGATGATGAAGTCGTCTTTACCGAGAATCGATGAGACAGTCCCGGCATTGGCCGTGAACCCGCTCTGAAAGACGACAGTCGCTTCGGTGCGTTTGAAGTCCGCGAGCCGCCGTTCGAGCTCCATATGGATGCTCATGGTGCCGGCGATCGTTCGAACAGATCCAGATCCCACACCGAGCGCTCGTGTGGTTTCGAGCGCGCGTTCGCGAAGCTTCGGGTGCGTCGTCAGCCCGAGGTAGTTATTGGACGACAGATTGACGACCGACCGATGATCGAACGAGGTGTGCGCTCTCTGTTCGTCATCGAGCACACGCAATCGGCGGTACAGCCCCTGGGATTTGAGACTGTCCAGCTCTTCTGCGAGATACCGCAGCGGATCGGCCCGCATGACCGCATTTTATGTGGACAGGCTTACGGAAGCGCGAGCAACACGTCGTCGCCATCGCGGAACAGCTCGGTTACCCCGAGGCCGCGGAGCGCCGCGGTTGTGTCGCGGCCTTCCGCATCGAGGTACGCGGCCTCGTGAACGATCACGTGTGTGACGCCCAGCTCACGAAGCGTCTCCATTGAGACATCTGGATGACGCTGCACTTCGGAGAGCGCGACCTTCACGCGCCCGTAATGTGGTGGAAAGAAGCCGCTATACCCGTTGACGATCGGCCGCCAGCGGTCGATGGAGTAGTACATCGCGCGCACGTCGTAGTCGGCCTCGCCGAGCGGGAGATCGGCGACGACCGCGTCGGTCGCCAGCTGGCCGACGGCCCTGTAGACCATCGGTGCACGCCGCGGCAGCTCCAGCCGCGCCGCAGGCGTCGCGAGTCCCGGCACCGGAGACATGCCGTTGACGACAAACGGCGCGGCGCCGGCCTCGTACAGAAAGAAGGCCGCCAGGGCCGCAAGCCCGATCATTCCGTGCCGCAGGCGAGCAACTGACGCCGCTCCAATTGCCCCCAGCACGGCGAGCATCAACGAGACGATCATCGCGAAACGCGCCGGTACACGAAGTCCTTCGAGACCCGGAACGTAGGTCCACAGGAATCGATACGGCGAGGCGAGATCCAGCGGTCTTCCGAGGACCTGAGGGGAGGGGCCAAGCGACAGCCAGACCGTAGCGATCAGCGCGACGACGAAGAATCCGCCGCCACGCGTGAAGGCGGACGCGCGTGCTCGCATCGATGGTGACAGGTACAGCGCGATGCCATACGCGACCGCGCCGCGCAAGAGGAGTTGCGTGACGTTACCGAGCCGCACGTCGAACAACCAGAGATCGAGCGTCAGGCGTCGGAACAGGATGGTCACAGTTGCAGCAAGGGCATGCAGTACCGCGATCACCCACAGCACCCGAGCGATGATCGTCCGTGTGTTTCGAGGATCCCCGACGGTGGGCGTTCGCGCGGCTGCCACAATTCCCACGAGCGCGAGCACAAGTGGGACCGCTCCGGGAAAGAGCTCCCCCTCGCGTTTGGGAAAGACGTCCGCAATCCGCTTGCCCCAGAAGCGTTGCGCCGTCGAAGCGGTCGCATACGAATAGACATCGGCCGACAGCCTCGTCGTCTCCGACAACGAGCGCGCTAACTGCAGGTCCCGACTGACGCGGACGTACGGAACGACGAACGGTACGACGATGACGGCAGCTGCGGCGCCCGCCGCGACGAGCGCGAACCATGTCCGTCGGTCTTTCAAGCGGCAGTTGCGCCACATCTCCCACACGACGTGGGCGACCGCGAACGGCGTGAAGTAGAGGAGGTAGTAACCAGACGAGAGGCCCTGAACGACCACGGCGGCCGTCGCACCGATCAACGCACGCGTACGACCACCCCCGAAGTACCGCCTGAACCCATACATCGCAAGTGGCATCCATTGCGATGAGAGCACCTGCAGGTGGGACGATTGCGGAATCCGATACGGAGCAAACGCGAAGAGCAGCCCTCCGACAAAGGCCGCCGCCGCGCTTCCAGTCATCTCCCGGGCGAACAGAAACATGCCAAGACCCGACAGCACAAAAGTGGATAGAAACAGAAGGTTGTAACAGAGGATCGGATTCCTGGTCAGGGCATAAATTGGCAGGACTTCAATCGCCTGAGGGATGAGATGTTCTGAATACGCGAGCGTCAGGGGCGCGGGGTGAAAGATGTTCGCGTCGAAGAAGTGCCTCAGGTGCGAATAGTGTCCCTGGAGGATGCCGCGCAGTTGCTCGCAGTCCCACGCGAGGATCCACATGTTGAGCACCGAGTCGCCGAGATCCCATGCGACGTTGCGCGCAATGCCCGCCGCGAGCGGCCACGTCATCACCACCGCAATCAATGCGTAGGCGGTCGTCGCAAACGCGGCGTCGCGGCGTCTCATTCAGCCGGTTCGGACAGAGTTTCTTCGAGGAGGACCTGAAGGATCGCGGCGGTCGGTACCGCCAGAATCGCGCCCATGACACCGAGAAGGGAACCGCCGATGAGCAGCGCAATGATGACAAACACCGGGCTGATGCCCACCTGCCGCTGCATGATTTTCGGCACGAGCAGATGGTTTTCAAGCTGTTGTTGAGCGATGAAGAACAAGATGACTGCCAGCGCGAGCGTCGGCTTCACGGACAAGGCGACCAACGCGGCCGGGACCGCAGAAAGAATCGGACCAACGATCGGAATCATCTCGCCGATCGCCGCAATCAGCGCCAGCACCCAGAAGAACGGCACGCCCAGCAGGAACAGACCGAGCGCCGCGGTGCTGCCGATGATGCCGGCAAGAAGGAGCTGACCGCCGAGCCACGCACTGATCTTGTTCGTCACGCGCCGGCATGCGTCGTTTACCTGCGCGCGTTTTTCGCGCGGGAACAATCGTAGAAAAACCAAAATCAGAGAGCTGCTGTCCACCAGCAGGTAAAACGCGAGGACGAGTACCGTGATGAGGCCGAAGACACCGCCGATCACGCCCAGTGCGGCATTTGCCACCAGCCCCAAGGTGTCCTGAGCGGCACTCGGCGCGGTCTGCTGGACCGCTTCGCGTGCGCTGATCTCGCGCGTGAGCACCCCGTGGTTGATCAACCACTGCTGCCCCTGATGGAGTAACCGCGGAAGATCCATCGCCAGATCGCGCGCCTGCATGACGACCGCGGGAATGACCATCGCGGCGATGGCAACGAGCGCCGAAACGAGGCAGACGTAGATGACGAGAATGGCGGCCCATCGCGGAACCCGCTGCCGCAGGAATCGCTTTCGTTCGAGCTCGTTGACGAGCGGCGACAGCCCGATGGCGACGAGCGCGCTGATATAGATGAGCAGTAACGCGTCGCGCACCTCCCAGAGTGCCCAGGCGATGAAGACTGTCACCGCCAGAGCGGCGAGTGTGTATCGAATGAGTGCGCGCGGATCCGGCGGAGCGCTCACGCCTGCTGCAGATACCGACGCGTGAACGCGGCGATATCGGCGTAAATCGACTGGAGTTCAGCCGGGTCGGCGAGGTAGACGATGCGGAACGAGCCGGCCTCGGGCGGCATGCCGAAGCCCGACCCGTATACAGTGAGAATCCCTGTCTCGCGGAGAAGGCTCAGGACGTAATCCTCATCCGTCCGTCCAGGTGGAAGCGACAGCATCGGCATCGCATAGAACGCCGCATGAGGCGCGACGCAGCGCATGCCGGGCATGGCGTTGAACGCTTCCGTGGTGACCCGGGCGCGCTCGGCCAGCGCCTTCCGGAACATCACCTGATGCGACCGGTCGCCCGTCAGCGCGGCGACGACGGCGTACTGCATCGGCCCCGGACTGCAGAGCCGGCCGTCAGCCAGTTTCTTCATCGCCGCGAGCGCGTCGTTCAAACGCGGCGTCGCACCGAGCACCACCCAACCCGTACGCCATCCCGGCGCGAGGTACGCCTTCGAGAGACTCGACAGCGAGATCACCGCGGCGTCGCGGTCCATCGTTCCCAGCAGGGGCAGCGGGCCGTCGAAGCCAAGCTCGCCGTACACCTCGTCGGCAAGGATCGTCAGACCGTTCTCTTCCGCGATTTCGACAAGCGCCCGACGGACGGACGGCGAGTACACGGCACCCGTCGGATTGTTCGGGTCAATGGTCACAAGCACTCGGGTGCGCGATGTCACCAGGCTGCGGAGATGGTCGACGTCGGGTTGCCAGTTCCGTTTCGGATCGGTGCGGTAGTAACGCGCTTTTGCACCAATCTTCGCGATGACGGCCGTATACAGCGGATACGTCGGTAACGGAACGAGAACCTCTTCGCCCTCATCCACGAGTGCACTGAGGACGAGGTCAATGGCCTCCGACGTTCCGGTCGTGATGAGTACGCGATCCGGACTGGTCGGAACACCTCTCGCCGTGTAGTCCTCCGCGACCGCTTCACGCGCGGCCGCAATTCCTGGCGATGCGAGATAGCCGTTTTGTCCATCACGCATCGCGCGTTCGACCGCTTCGATCATGTGACGCGGCGGCTGGAAACCAAACGAGGCGGGATCGCCGATATTCAGGTAACGGACAGTTGTGCCGGCCGCTTCCACCGCCTGCGCTTCGGCCACGATATTGCGGATGGCGTATGAGAAACGGTTTACGCGGGAGGCGATCGGAATCGATCGAGCGGTCCGAGAGAGAGGCATTGTTCTCATCTTACGCTTGTACCGGAGGCAACCAGTGCCTAGATGTAAGAATTACACGCATACCCATTTCTCAGGCAGCGCGGCCGGAGAATCCCCAATTATTGTTCGAGTTTTTGAACATATCGATGTGGCAAGGGCATTGATATACACGAACGCCGTGACGCGGCTCCCAGTCGCACTTCTCGTCATGATGACGACTCTGACAATGACCCCTGCGGGGGTTTCGGCGCAGGTGGCGCCGCCCATCACCCCCGTCCCCGGCGGACCGGTTGCGACCTTCAAGTCCGGGGTCGACCTGGTGACGGTATCGGTTGCAGTACGCGACAGCCGTGGCCGCGTTATCCGCGACCTCACGAAATCCGACTTTCAGGTGATCGATTCGGGCATCGCCCGTCCAATCAAGGATTTCTATTCCGGCGAGTCGGCGATCAGCCTTGCGATTCTGCTCGATATCAGCGGCAGCATGGGCGTGGGCGGCAACATGGATCGCGCGCGTGATGCGATTCGAACGGTCCTGACGCGTCTGGCATCGCGCGGCGACGAAGCGGCGTTCTACACGTTCGATTCGAAGCTTCAGGAAGTCGTGTCCTTCACCACCGACCTGAATCGGATCCGGGCGGTCAGTCTCGCCGGACGGCCGTGGGGTTTGACCTCGTTGTATGACGCTATCGCCGCAACGGCGAAGTCAACAGCGGAGCGCCAGAACCATCATCGCGCGGTGCTGGTCGTCACCGACGGCGTGGATACCGGCAGCCGCATGAAGCCGCAGGAGGTTTCCGGGATCGCCAGCTCGATTGACGTGCCGGTGTACCTGCTGACGGTGGTCAATCCGCTCGATCACCCGGGCGGCGAATACTCCGTAATCGAGGCAGCGGGCGAGCACAGCAGTGTTTCCTCACTCTCCGATTTGGCGCGCTGGACCGGAGGCGACATGCGGATATGCAGCATGCCGGAGCACACGGCAGCCGCTGTAGACGATCTGTTCAGCGAATTACGGTACCAGTACCTCATCACCTTCGAGCCGGGGCCGACTCCTGGCTGGCACCCGCTCGAGATTCGAACACAGAGGAAGAACCTTAATGTACATGCGCGAGGCGGCTACATGGCCGCGGCGCGTTGAGTGGTCGTTTAGGAGGAAGTCACATATGCGTAAGAGTCTTCTCGCAGCATCGTTGCTGTCTCTCACTGTGGCCATGGCGCCGGCCTGCGCCACGAAGAAGTTTGTCCGGACGGAAGTAGGCACCGTCAACTCGAAGGTTGACACGCTGAGCGGGACGGTCGAGCAGACGCAGTCGCGCATCCAGCAGGACGAGGCGCGCATCGGCCAGGTCGATACGAAGGCTGAGGCCGCCGGCAAGTCGGCGGAAGCGGCACAGAATTCGGCGAACCAGGCAGCGGCGGCTGCGCGTCAGGTCGACACGAAGGTGGACAAGGTGAACGCTGATCTGACCGCGACGAACGCGAACATTACCGCTGGTCGCAAGCTCATGTACGAAGTAACTTTGAGCGAAGATCAGGGCAACTTCAAATTCGGAAAGTCGGATCTTCCTGACGAAGCGAAGGCGCGGATCGATTCGGTTGTCGGTCAGCTGAAGGGCCAGTCGGGCAAGGACATCTACATCGAAATCGAAGGACACACCGACAACGTCGGCGGCAAAGAGACGAACTACGAGATCGGCATGAAGCGCGCCGAAGCCGTCAAGGAATATCTGTACACGCAGCACCAGATTCCCCTTCACAAGATCAACGTGATCAGCTACGGGGAAGACAAGCCGGTTGCGCCGAACAACACCCGCGCGGGACGTGCGCAGAATCGCCGCGTCGTCGTCCGCGTTCTGTCGTAAACAGGTCCATCAACCGGTCTGAAAGAAGACCGGCCTGCCGGGTCCGAAAGGACCCGGTCTCCTGATCACAAGGCGGGGTCCGTTGCCCCGCCTTTTTTCATTTGGATCGATCTCAGCGAAGCCGCGCCAGATCCGCTGTCGCTTTCGCGACGTCCTTCCCGGAATCCCGAACCACGACGACGTAGGTGCCGCGCGGGTCGAGCGCCGTTCCATCGAACGTGGCGACGATGCTGCCGCCGAGTAGCGGTTGGCTGCCTTGCGGCGGCGTGGAGTTGGCGACGTAGGGGTAAGGCAGCAGCATGCCTGACAGGCGTGGTCCGAAGCGAGGCACTCGGCTAATCGTACGAGGTTCGATCGGTCTGCCGCCCGGCGGACCGAGGCTGACGGTGAACGCCGGAACACCGACATAGTTGTTGAGGGGGTGAAACGTGAGCTCGACGACGACGTCAAGGCGAGAGGGGTTGTCGCCGAGGGTCGCAAGGGCCTCGCGCTGGCCGTACAACCGCTCTCCTGCTCGTGTGCGCGCCTCGGCGTCCAGCGCGATGCGTCTGAACGGTGTCACCACCTCGATGTAATCGACGGGCGGCTGCATCACCTCGATGTGATAGGCGGTATGAAAGCGCGATCGCACATCGTCGATGCGGCTCTGTCCAAGTTCGATTGCATCGGCCAGGCTGCGCGGATCGAGCGCGGGCTCGAAGGCGCTGACAGCCGTGGTGAATGCAGCCAGAACGGCGACGGCGACAACGTCCGTGCGCGCCATGAATCAATCGTAGCGCACCGACGCCGGGGAAGGCGGTTTACTGCGTTGGATACTGCGGAGTATTCGGATCGGCGACGGAAAGCTGCCCCCGAATATCGCCGCCCGGGAAGGCTGTTGTGTGGATATTGACGTACGCCTGACCGCCCGCGATTGCCTGCAGTGCGTCGGCGAACGTGTTGATGCCGATCTCCGGGCGTGCGTGAAACGCCGCACCATCGTGGACGCGGAAGTTCAAGGTGAAGTCGCCGGTCACCCCTCGCCCGATCGGAAAGTCGATGACCACGGGTCCGGTCACACCCTTCGGTGCGATATGGATGTGCGACGCGGTCGGACCGGTCGGGAGATTGAAGACACGCATCTGAACGGCAATTTCCTCATTGATGGTGTCGACTGCCACTTCAGCGGTCGCAACGGCGCCGCTCAGTATTGCAGCCGGCGTCTCTTCGCCTCCATTGAGCGTTGCTCGCAGAATGACGGCGTGCTGGCCAAAATCTTTTTCGAGTGACGACCGGCGCAAGGCAAGATAGAACGGGAATCAGCCGTGGATCTGACTGACAAAGTCGCGTTGATCACAGGTGGCCGACGTATCGGCGCCGTTGTGGCCACCGAGCTGGCGCGGAAGGGCATTCACGTGGCGGTGGTCTATCGTGCGTCGCGGAACGAAGCGGAAGAAACAGCGGGCACGCTTCGCGCCATGGGCCGGCGGGCGCTCGTCATTCAGGCCGACCTGCAGGAGGCCGAGGCGTGCCGCCGCATTGTCGAAGCCGCTGCCTTAGAGTTCGGGCGGCTGGATATTCTCGTGAACATGGCGTCGGTGTATCGCGAGAAGGCGCTCGATGATCTGACGCTCGGAGATTGGGACGCGCAGATGTCGGTCGACCTTCGCGCTGCGTGGCTCTGCTCACATGCGGCAATCCCCCACATGCGCCGGCAGCGCGGGGGACGCATCGTCAACTTTTCAGACTGGGTGGCGCGGAGCGGACGGCCGCGCTATCGCGGGTTCTTGCCCTACTACGTCGCGAAAGCGGGCGTGATTGCTTTGACAGAGGCATTGGCGCTCGAACTTGCGAGCGATCAAATCCTGGTCAACGCCATCGCGCCAGGGCCGATCGTCGCGCCGCCAGGGACTTCCGCGGCCGACTCGGCGGCGGTCGAACAGGCCACTCCGCTTGGACGCTGGGGCGGCGAGATTGAAATCGCCAAGACCGTCCTCGCACTCGTCGAGAGCGATTTCATTACGGGTGAGACCATACGCGTCGACGGTGGACGACACGTTAAGTAGAGGCGAACGTTCAGATCCTCGTTCGCCGAGACGGCCGCGGCTACACGAAATCCCCATGCTCGGTGATCGAAGCTGTGCTTTTCATGCACGCGAAGCGCGCAAATCGCGCGCTCAGGAAGCGCTGACGCCGACTCTATCGAGAATCTCGCTCAGCGTTGTGGCGGCGCCGTCGAGCGGCAGATTGCTGATGTAGAAGTGACGCGCGCCGGCGTCGATCATCGCCCGTAGTGTCCTCGCGCACACATCAACCGGCGTTGCGCCGGCGCTGAATTCACGAGTCAACTCCTCGGCGGGAACCGGCAGGAACTGCCGCAACGCGGCGAGAGTCTTCGGATTTGCGCTCCGGTAAAAAAAGACCCCGAAGATTCCCGGCTTCTCGACGCCTCGATTCCGCGTCTCGCGGATGAAGCGTTCGACCGGTTCAACATTCAAGTGGCTGACAGTCTGCGTGAGGTAGTACTCCGCATGAAAGCACACGTCGCTGATGAACGAGACCTGCTGCTGGGCGTCCGCGTACGGATTGGCCCAGCCGCCGAGCGTCAGTCGTGGTTCGCGCGCGCGAATCCGCTCGCGCAGCTGCCACGCATGCTCCACGCAGCGCGGCCGTCCGACGCTGCGGTCGCCGCCGAGCACGACCAGCGACGGAAATCCGTGCTGCCATGCCTGTTCGGCATACGACAGACAGAATTCGATCGAATGCTTCGAAGTCAGGAATGGGATGACATGATCGCGCGCTACGTCTCGTCCGAGATTCGTGACCAGATGCCGAAGATTGTTCTCTTCCTGGGTGCCGACGGCGCTGTCGGTCAGAAACACGCGCACGTCACGACGCGCAAGGCTGCGGACGGCATGGTACATATCGATCCATGCGTCCATCCCTTCGCGCGAACTCAGTTCCGCGCGTGGTGGTCGCAGCTCCGCCGCGATGACCGTCCCACCCGAGTTCAACGCAACCGCGAGTGACATCCGGGAAGTATTGTATTGGGAGTGAATGCTCTCGCGACGTCTGCCGCCTCACGCTGACACCAACGCGCTGTCGCGCGCGATTGCGGAGCGCCGCGCGGCGGGGCGATCGATCATCGATCTGACCGAATCGAATCCGACCCGCGCGGGATTCCGGTATCCGCCGGATCTGCTTCTTCCGCTCTCGTCTGAAGCTTCGCTGCACTACGAACCGCATCCCTTCGGTCTTCGGTCGGCACGCGAGGCGGTCGTGACAGATCACGTACGCCGCGGCGTCGTGATTGATCCAGACAGGGTTGTGCTGACGGCGAGCACCAGCGAAGCCTACACATGGCTGTTCAAACTGCTGTGCGATCCCGGCGACGCGGTGCTCGTGCCGCGGCCAAGTTACCCGCTGTTCGAGCATTTGACCGCGCTCGAAGGTATCCGCGCGGCGCCCTTCAGTCTCGATTATCACGGCCGATGGGAAATCGACTTTGCAACGCTGGAGGATGCGCCGTCCGCCACGCGGGCACTCGTCATCGTGTCACCCAACAACCCTACGGGCTGTTATGTCAGCGCGCGTGAGGTTGAACGCTTGTTCGGGGTGTGCCGTGAGCGAAGCTGGGCGCTCATCGCCGACGAGGTCTTCGCGGACTATCCGCTCGAAATCGACGCACCCTTGACGGACCTCGCATCCCGCGCGGACGTGTTGACCTTTTCTCTCGGCGGCCTGTCGAAGAACGTCGGACTGCCGCAGCTCAAATTGGCCTGGCTCGTCGCCGGTGGTCCGCCGGCGGCGTGCGCCCGGGCCCTCACCGGGCTCGAGTTGATTGCCGACAGCTTCCTTTCGGTCAGTACTCCGGTACAAATAGCAGCGCCGTCGCTGCTCGAGTGCGGTGCGGCAATCCGCACGCAGATTCACCAGCGTGTGCGTGGCAATCTGGCGATGCTGCGCGACGTTGCGCGCTCGTTTCCCGCCTGCGAAGTCTGGAAAGTCGAAGGTGGATGGTCTGCGGTAATCCGCGTGCCCGCCACTCGTACGGAGGATCAGCTCGTCATCGGTCTTCTCGACGCCGAAGGAATCGTCGTTCACCCCGGATACTTTTTTGATTTCACGCGAGAAGCCTTCCTCGTGATCAGTCTGCTGCCGCAGACGGAAACATTGCGTGAAGGAGCGCTGCGTCTGCTGCGATATGTTGCGTCGTGATGGCATTAATTCGCGGAGCGGTCGCGGCATTACGCTTGCACGGTGCCTGAGTCCACCGTATGACGCCCCCCAGACCCGGCTCGCGCCGTGCCGGTGCACTGATTCCGCTCTTTTCGATTCCTTCGTCTCGGAGCTGGGGTATCGGAGAGATCGGCGACATCGCCTCGATCGTTCGCTGGCTTGCAGCCGCGGGCGTCAAAATTCTGCAGCTGCTTCCCATCAATGAAATGCCGCCGGGCGAAACGTCGCCATACTCGGCACTCAGCGCAATGGCGATCGATCCGCAGTTCATCACACTGGATGATGTCGAGGACTTCGCGGAGGTTGGCGGCGAAGGCGCGCTCGAACCGGCGCTGCGCGCGCGGCTCGACGCGGCACGGGTGGCGCCGCGCATTCAATACGCCGAAGTGCGCGGCTTGAAGGACATCGCGCTCCGCCGCTGTTTCGCGCGGTTTCGATCGATCGATCTCACCGGAGGCACCGGGCGCGCGGCGGCATTCCGCGCGTATGTCGCCGAGCAGAGCTGGTGGCTCGACGACTACGCCTTGTTTCGGGCGCTCCACGCCTGTCATGAGGAGCATGCCTGGTCCGACTGGCCAGAGCCCCTGCGCACGCACGAGTCGGACGCGCTCGCGGTCGCGCGCACCGAACTCGGCGACGAGATTCTTTTCCGGCAGTACCTGCAGTGGCTGGCTGGTGAGCAGTGGCGGGCGGCACGTCGGGCGACCGGCGAGGTGGCGCTGTTCGGCGATCTGCCGTTCATGGTGAGCGGCGACAGTGCGGACGTGTGGGCGCGACAGGACGAATTCCGGATGGATGCGTCGGTCGGCGTGCCGCCGGATGCGTTCAGCGAGACCGGTCAGGACTGGGGCCTGCCGGTGTATCGCTGGGACGTGCTTGCCGAACGCGATTTCGATTGGCTTCGCGATCGCGCGCATCGCAACGCCGATCTATTCGACGGCTATCGCGTCGATCACCTGGTCGGTTTTTATCGCACCTTCTATCGTCCGCACGACGGCAGCGCGCCGCGGTTCACCCCCGATTCCGAAGATGATCAGCGGGCGCTCGGCGAACGCGTACTCGGTGTGTTTCACGAACCGGGCTCGGAAATCATTGCCGAGGACCTCGGGGTCGTCCCGGACTTCGTTCGATCGTCGCTCGCGCGTCTGGAAATCGCCGGCTACAAGGTATTCCGCTGGGAGCGCCAGTGGCACGTCGAGGGACAACCGTTCAAGGACCCGAGGGAATACCCCAGCGTCTCGGTGGCAACGTCCGGGACGCACGACACCGAGCCAATGGTCATCTGGTGGGAAGATGCGCCGCGGGCCGAGCGCGAAGCCGTGCTCGCCATCCCGTCGCTGCGCGCACTTCTGACACCTGAAGATCTTGCAGCGACCGACGTGGCGCGATTGCCGCACGCCATTCACGAGGCGCTGCTCGAGACACTGTTCGCCTCAGGATCCGATACGCTCATCCTGCCCATCGGCGACATTTTTGGCTGGCGCGACCGCATCAATCAGCCGGCGACGGTCAACGACTCGAATTGGACGTGGCGTCTACCCTGGCCCTCCGATCGCCTGTCGACCGAGCCGCGTGCGATGCAGGTCGCAGGACAGCTGGCGGAATGGTGCGCTCGTCACGGGCGTTTCTGAATCTTCGCCCAGGAATCCTTCAAGGTGACGGTGCGGTTGAACACGGGTTGGCTCGCACGGGAATCAGGATCGACGCAGAAATAACCCTGCCGCTCGAATTGAAAACGGCTGCCGGGCGTCGCTGACAGCAGGGAGGGCTCCACCTTCGCACCGGCGACGATCTCCAGCGAATGCGGATTGAGGTCGTCGAGCGGATCGCGTCCGTCTGCGCCCGGGTCTTCGGACCGAAACAAGCGATCGTAGAGACGAATTTCTGCATCTGCTGCGTGCTCCGCCGAGACCCAGTGGATCGTCCCCTTCACGCGCCGCGATGCCGTCGCGCCGTTGAGCGAATCAGGATCGTACGAGCAGCGCACTTCGGTAATCGCGCCGCTTGCGTCCTTAACGACGCGCTCGCACTTGATGATGTACGCATATCGCAGGCGCACTTCGCTGCCAGGGGACAGCCGGAAGAACTTCTTCGGCGGTGTCTCCATGAAGTCGTCCTGCTCGATGTAGATCACGCGTGAAAACGGAATGCGCCGCGTGCCGGCCGACGGATCTTCCGGGTTGTTGACGGCGTCGAGCTGTTCGACCCGTCCTTCCGGGTAGTTTTCGACGACGAGCTTGAGCGGCCGCAGGACCGCGAGCGCGCGCAGCGCGTGACGATTGAGGTCTTCGCGCACCGTGTGCTCGAGCAGCGCGATGTCGATAACGTTTTCCTTCTTCGCGACGCCGATCCGCGTGCAGAAGTCGCGCACCGCTTCTGCCGTATAGCCGCGTCGCCGTATGCCGGCGAGGGTCGGCAGGCGCGGATCGTCCCATCCGGATACCAGTTGCTGTTGCACCAGCGCCAGCAGCTTGCGCTTGCTCATGATCGTGTAATTCAGATTGAGCCGTGCGAACTCGATCTGCTGCGGACGTGACCTGAATTCGCGAGCCGTCTCCATGAGCGAGTCGACACACCAGTCGTACAGCGGCCGATGATCCTCGAACTCGAGCGTACACAGGGAGTGCGTGATGCCTTCGATCGCGTCGGAAATCGGATGCGCGTAGTCGTAGGTCGGATAGATGCACCACGCGTCGCCGGTACGGTGATGAGCCGCATGCCGGATCCGGTACAACGTGGGGTCCCGCATGTTGATGTTCGGCGACGCCATGTCGATCCTGGCGCGCAGCACATGCGTGCCGTCGGCGAATTCGCCTGCCCGCATTCGCCGGAATAGATCGAGGTTTTCATCGACACCGCGGTCCCAAAACGGGCTGTTCCGGCCAGGCGCCGTCAGTGTGCCGCGGTACTCACGGATTTCGTCGGCGCTGAGACTGTCGACATAGGCCTTGCCGTCGCGAATCAACTGCTCCGCGTACCTGTACAGCAGCTCGAAATAGTCTGAGGCGTACAGCATCGCGGCCCAATCGAACCCGAGCCAGCGCACGTCTTCCTGAATCGCATCCACGTACTCGACGTCCTCTTTGGTCGGATTGGTGTCGTCGAATCGCAGGTTGCAGAGGCCGCCAAACTCGCTGGCCACTCCGAAATCGAGACAGATGGCCTTGGCGTGGCCGATGTGGAGATACCCGTTCGGCTCGGGTGGAAACCGTGTGTACACACGTCCGCCGTGCCGCCCGGTGCGTTGGTCCTCCGCGACGATTTCGCGCACGAAATCGAGCGGAGCCGCTGGCGCCGAAGTTCCGGCGTCAAACTCCATGTCGCAATTATATGTGTCCGCCTTCGCGCAATCGCGCTTCGGCGAGATCTTCGGCTGATGATGCGCGGCCTGGACGGCCTAGATTGATTCGATGCCTTCCGTCGTAGCGTCCTCTGGTAGTCCCATGAGCCCGATTTGCCTCAGCACGCGCGGGACGGTGTCGATATTCTCCGCAGGCGGCAGCTCCTCCGCCGTCGTCACGTTCAGATCCTTCATCCGACGGGCGGTCACGAGGACGCGTGATTCAAATGAACCGGCGGCCTGGTTGTACGACTGCACGGCGCCATCCAGCTTTTTTCGCACTTCATTCAGGTGACCGGCGAAGGTCGCGAGGCGGTCGTACAAGTCTTTGCCGAGAGCGGCGACCTCCCTGAAGTTCTCGGTCAGTGCTTCCTGCCGCCAGGAGTGCGCAATGGTAGTGAGCAGGGCGATCAGCGTGATGGGGCTGGCCAGCAGAACCCGTTGGTTCAAGCCGTACTCGATCAGACCAACATCGTGCTGGAGCGCGGCGCTGAAGAGCGTTTCACCGGGCAGGAACATCACGACGAACTCCGGCGAAGTGGCAAGTGCCTCCCAGTACGCCTTGTTGCCGAGACGATCCATGTGATCGCGAACCTGGCGCGCGTGCGCCTGCAACCGTGCGGCGCGCTCCTCTTCGTCAGGAGACTCCTGCGCATCCAGAAACGCCTCCAGCGGCGATTTGGCGTCGACGACGACCTGCTTGCCTCCCGGAAGATGAACGATGAGATCGGGCCGAAGCCGGCCGTTGTCTCCCTGAAGGGGCGGCTGTTGGTCGAAGTCGCAGCGCTGCAGCATGCCGGCAATCTCGACGACCCTTCGCAGCTGCATTTCTCCCCAGCGGCCGCGAACTGCGGGCGTTCGCAGGGCGCGCGACAATGAGTCCGCACTCGAGCCAAGAGCGCGCATTCTTTCGGCGAGCCTGGCGTACGCGTCGACCCGCTCGCGTTCGGCTTCCACCAGCTTGACGTCCACCTTCTTCAGCGTTTCCGCAATCGGCTGAACGAGACCGTCGATGGCCTTTTGCCTCGAGTCGAACTGCAGTGCCGCTTCCTTCTGAAAGCCTTCGAACGACGCTCGGGCGAGATCGAGAAAGGCGCTGCGATTGCTGTTCAGTGCATCCGCTGCCAGCGATTGAAATGCTTCGCGAAGAGTGCCGAGCGCCTGCCGCTCGCGCTCGATCTGGCCGGAGAGCCAGTCGTTGTCGCGTTTGGCGGTAGCCAGTTCGGCGGCGAGTGCCGCGCGCTCCTCGGCAAGCTGCCGCTGCGCAGCGGATCGGGTGAACCAGAAGGCCAGCATCGCCCCAGCGGCTGCCGTGGCGATGCCAATGAGGACAACCATGGGAACCGGCACGAGTGTAACAGGTGTGACCGATCTGTCAGTTCGGGGATCGCCATCGCACAAAACCGGGTTTTTTGTGAGCGAATCCGCCCACCGCTCACGGGCGCGCTCGTTGCACGCTGACCGGACGCTTGGTCAAACGCGCGATCCCAGGGAATCCCTACTCGCTGGACGACGGACTCGGAATTCGCCGGGTTGAACGTGACGGCCGTACGCACACTGAGATTCTCGCGTTGGCGCCCGTTCTCGCGAATCACCCGATCGTCGAACAGGCGATCCGCACCCGAGCCTCCCGCTATGCGGATCTCGACATGCGATCGCTGGCGACGGTTCGCCGTCTCGAACGCTCCGGCGTCTCCTTGCACGTGGTCACCGAAATGCCGGCAGGGGTGCGGCTCTCTCATCTCCTGGCACATCTCGAAAGCACGGGCGACGTTGTGCCGGAGCCTGCGATGTTCGAGCTCGCTTCATCAATCATCAACGCCGTGGCATCGCTGCACGCCTGGCCAGGCGGTCTCGCCCATGGTGCCATCAACCCTGCCCATATCCTGCTCACCGACAACGGGCGGGTGCTTCTGACCGATGGCGTATTCGGCGGCGGTCTCGAGGCGCTGCAGCGAAACCGCGAGGCGCTCTGGAAGGAATTTCGTCTCGCGATGCCACCAGCCGCGAGCCTCGCCCGGTTCGATCAGCAGACGGACGTGACACAGATGGGCGCGTCAATCCTCGCGCTGATCCTGCACCGGCCGCTTCGCGCGTCTGAGTACCCGCGCGGCGTGTCCGACCTCGTCATGAGCGCAACCGAGTCGGCGTCCCTGGTGGGATCGGCTGCCTCGGAGTTCACCCTTCGAACGTGGCTGCAGGCAGCACTGCAGATTCATGCGAAGCTGGCCTTCAGATCGGCCGTGGAAGCCCAGCGCTCGTTTTCAGAGATTGCCAGGATGCGCGGAAGCCGTAGCGAGGGCGCGACCGCGCTGCAGGCGTTGGTGCGCACGACGTGTGCGGAGCCGGCTGCTCAATCGCGCTAAAACACGAACCGGGCCGCCAGCTGCATCGTGCGGCCGTTGGTCTGCGCCGTTGTGCGACCGAAGAGCGGGTTACGAGCCAGAGATCCGGAGCTGAGCGAATACAGCGTGTTGTCGGCGGCCGTGTAGTTCGGTCGATTCCAGATATCGAAGGCTTCCCAAATCACCAGCAGTTGCTGTGATCTGCCAACCTGGAATCGCCGCGTGATACGCGGATCGAGCGATGCTTGGTACGGCAGCCGATACTGGTTCCAGGTCGTCCCGGGCGCCAGATCGTTGAATCCATTGCGGTCGCCGTTGATATCGCCGTTCACATACGCGCTGAACGGTCGGCCGGTCTGCAGCGTGTACACCAGGCCCCACTGCCAGTTTGAAACGAGCCGCTTCGACAGGCCGTGCCGATCGATGGCGAGGACCGACGTGTCGTACATCGCCGAAAACGCAATCTCGTGATGACGATCCGCGTCACCAGGCGCCCGCTTCTCGAGCGTGTTGCCCTGCACCGAGAGGGAGCCACGGTCGTTGAGTCCACCGAAGACCATCGCTATTGGTTGCTGGGGTGTTTGGGTAGAGCGCGAGAACGTATACGCAATCGTGTAGAACAACTGCTGCAGGATGCGACCACGTGTATGGGCACCGATGCCGTTGTAGAGGGACTGGCCGCTGCTCTGGAACGAGACGACGCGGCTCAAGCCGGGGAACCGTCCCGCGATGTTGATGTCAACCGGTCGTGGCAGGCGTTCTCCTCGCGCGAAGAGATATTCGACGCCGAAGGTGCCCATCCTGTACTTTTCCGCCTACCACCCTACTGTGGCCTGATGCACCCGCGAGGTCTTGAATGACGGATCTACGACCGCAATCGAGGCCGGCAACGCGTGGAGCAGACTGTTGTTGAAGGCCTGCGCGAGCGCCGGGATCAACGCCGGTGTCGTGCCATAGAACAATCCGTAGCCGCCACGAAACACACGCTTCCGATCACCAGGCGCATACGCGAAACCGATGCGGGGCGCCCAGTTATTTCGCGCTGTCCGGATAGCACTGCCCAGACCATCCAGGAAGTCCTGCACGTCGTAGCGGATTCCGAGGTCAATCGTCAGCGAATGGCTGGCGCGCCAGGCGTCCTGAAGAAACCCCGCGTACTGGTTGACCTTCGCGTGAACCGTACCCGTATCGAGCGTCTGCGTGACCCAGTCGCTCGCGCCGCTTGCGGCCAGTCGTTCGATCGATTGAAACCCGTACGTGATCTGTGGACCAAATGCTGTCTCGTTCCGGTCTTTGAGGACGTCAACGCCCGCCTTTATCGAATGTGCGCCACCGACCCATGAAACGGAGTCGGCGATTTGAAGGCGTTTCGTTGCAAAGCGGTGGGGACCGAACAAACTGGAGCCGGTCTGGGCAACGAAGCTGCCGTTGTTCCAGATGACGAGAGCTGGCGCGGAAGGCGGATTCTCGGTGTCGCGGCTATCTGCATACTGCACTCGCGCCTCGTTCACGACCGCGCCGCTGAAGGCGCTCGCAATCGATCCCGCACCTGAACGTGTTCGCAAGTACGCCGGCCCATCGCTCACAAGCGCCGGCTGAACGCGAGCGGCATTGATGGCCCGTCCGGCCAATTGCTGATCGAGATAACGAAGCTTGAAGTGCTGCCCGAAGTAGTCGTGATCCGTGCGGACGAAGGCGAAGTCCTGCTTCTGAGCGCCGGATGTTCGCGCCAGCAGCGGCTGAACACGGTTCAAGAGTGATTCGCCGGCCGGTGCAAATGGGCGAACGTCCGGTGACGTTGCCGGAGAATCGGTCCGCCGTAAACCCTCGTAGCTGAGAAGGAAGAAGTCGTGATTGTGCAGTATCGGTCCGCCGACGATGGCGCCAAATTGATTGTTGTGATAGGGCGGCTTGGGGAGGCCGGCTCGTTGATCGAGTGTCGTCACGCCGTTGAGCGCACGGTCGCCGAAGAACTCATAACCAGAACCGTGGAACGCATTTGCCCCCGCCTTGGTGGCGACACTGATCACCGCGGCTCCCCCGCGGCCATTCTCGGCCGGAGCTGCGCTGGTCTGAACGCGGAACGCCTGCACGGACCATTGACTGAGTTGATACGGGAGGCGCTGCGGCCCTTCGGCACCGATCGGATCTCCCGTGATGCTGCTCGTGTGATCGAATTCGTCAATCAGGACACGGTTTTGAGCACTGGGCAAATCCATCACGCGAACGCCGCCCGTTTCGAAATCGCGTGTAACCGCCGGTGTCAACTCCGCGAGGCGCAGGTAGCGCTGCCCCTCAATCGGCAACGCGTCGATTTCGGCCTCGGCAACGAATCCGCTCGCATGTGTCCGTCCCGATTCCAGAATGGGCGGGTACGGATTGACCGCAATCGTCTCGGGCATGACCGCGCTGTGAAAGCGCAGTTCGATCTCCATGCGCTGGCCCGGTAACAGTGCGATGTCGTCTTGCCGCTGCGCTGCGAAGCCTTCGTGTGAGGCGGTGACCTGGTAACGACCAGGAGGCAATGCGGCAAAGCCGAACAGTCCATCGCGATCACTGCTGGTTCGACGTTCGGCATGCGTGTCGATGTTGGTAACGGAGACACTGGCGTCGGCGACGGTGTCGCCGTTTGCGTCAGCGATGCGTCCCCAAACATCTCCCGTGTTGGCCTGCGCAAACGCCGGCGCACAGCTGAAGAGTGCAACCAGGAACAGCAGAGCGGCAACCAAGCAATGTCGGCCTTAATCAATAGATGTGCCACGCTATAATTTTTTTCTTCGATGGCCTTCATTGCTCCGTTTCGCGCACTGCGGCCGACGCCCGCATCGGCCGCTCGCGTGGCAGCGGTCCCATACGACGTCGTTAACGCTCAGGAAGCCCATGCGTTGGCTGCGAGCGATCCGCTCAGCTTTCTGCATGTATCGCGCGCCGAAATCGATCTACTGCCTCAGACGGATCCCTACTCGGATGCCGTGTACCGGAAGGCGGTCGAGAATTTCGAAACGCTCAAGGGCGACGCTCCGCTGGTGGTTGAGGATTCGCCCAGTCTGTATGTTTACCGCCTCACAATGGGGAACCATGTGCAGACGGGTGTGGCGGGAACGTTCTCAATTGATGAGTACGAGCGAGGCATCATCAAGAAGCACGAGCACACGCGGCCCGACAAGGAGGACGATCGGACGCGTCACATGATCGAGCTGCGCGCCCAGACAGGGCCGGTGTTTCTGACGTATCGCACATCAAGCGCGGTCGACAGAATCGTCGGCGATGTGATGCGCGGGTCGCCGCTTTTTGACTTCACCGCACTGGACGGTGTGCAGCACACCATTTGGCGCGCGTCGGATACGGCGGTCAGGGACCTCATCGCAGCATTCGAGAAGATACCGTCTCTGTACATTGCGGATGGGCACCATCGCGCCGCCAGTGCCGCGCGCGCGCGCCAGCAGCTTCGCGCAACCGGCGAGAGACGCTGTGAATCAGACACTGTGCTCGCCGTGGCATTCCCCGATGCCCAGACGCAGGTCCTTCCCTACAACCGCGTGGTGAAGGATCTCGGTTCGCAGTCGCCTGAGACGGTGCTGGCGAAGCTACGCGACCATTTCGATCTGAACGATGGACCGGCGACGCCCGCCAGGAAAGGGCACGTCGCGATATTTCTCGACGGCAGGTGGCACACGATTGATCTCGGTGAGGCGCCGCGTGATGCAGGCGCAGCCGACCGCCTGGACGTCAGTCGCCTGCAGCAGAAGGTTCTCGCTCCGTTGCTCGGCATCGGCGACGTCCGGAGCGACAGGCGAATTGACTTCATCGGCGGCGCGCGAGGCACCGCGGAGCTCGAACAGTTGGTCAGGTCGGGCAAATATGCAATCGCGTTCTCGTTGTATCCCGTCAGCGTCGACGACCTGATGCAGGTGTGCGATGCCGGCGGCATCATGCCGCCGAAGTCGACCTGGTTTGAGCCGAAGCTTCGGGATGGTTTGCTGTCTCATCTGATATAGGTCCGCCTAAAGGCGGACACCACCGATAATCGGTAGAGTCCGGCTTCAGCCGGACCTTCATGAAGGTTCTCATCGCAGACCAGTTCGAGCAGAGCGGCATCGACGCGATCGTTGTGGCGGGGTGCGAGGTCATTTACGAACCGTCGCTGGCCGATCAGCAGCTCGCCGACGCGCTTACCGCGAGCGGGCCCGACGTTCTCGTCGTCCGCAGCACCAAGGTGACCGAACCGATGCTCGCCAACACGTCGTTGTCGCTCATCGTCCGCGCCGGCGCGGGTGTGAACACAATCGATGTGAACGCTGCCTCGCGCCGGGGCATTTATGTGTCGAATTGCCCCGGGAAGAACTCGATTGCGGTTGCGGAGCTGACCTTCGCGTTGATCCTCGCACTCGATAGGCGCATTGCGGAGAACGTCAGCGATTTGCGAGCGGGAACGTGGAACAAGAAGGAGTACTCCAAGGCGCGAGGACTGTTCGGACGGACGCTTGGCATTCTCGGCTACGGCAATATCGGCCAGGAAGTTGTGCGTCGTGCAGTCGCGTTTGGAATGCCGGTCGTCGTCTGGAGCCGTCGATTTCAAGAACTCTCGGATCCCGGATCCCGGATCCCGAATCCCGGGATGACCGTCGTCCATTCGCCCGAGGCGGTCGCGGAGCACGCTGACGTTCTGTCCGTCCATCTTGCGCTGGCGAAGGACACGCGCAATCTCGTCAGCGGGTCGGTTCTCAATTGCTTGAAGCCGGGGTCGTACTTCGTGAACACGTCGCGCGCCGAGGTCGTGGATCACGCGGCGCTCGCCAATGCCGTGCGTCATCGCGGCATTCGCGCCGCGCTCGACGTGTTTGCCCAGGAGCCGGCGTCATCGACCGGTGAGTTCAGCGATCCGCTCCTGACGCTTCCAGGCGTGATCGGAACGCATCACATCGGCGCGTCAACAGAACAGGCGCAGGAAGCGATTGCGGCCGAAGCCGCGCGGATCGTCCTCGTCTACAAAGAGACCGGGAAGGTCCCGAACGTCGTCAATCTCGCGACAACCACACCGGCAACACACATGCTTGTCGTGCGCCATCGCGACCGTCCGGGTGTCCTGGCGCATGTTTTCGATCACTTGCGCGCGGGCAATCTCAATGTTCAGGAAACGGAGAACATCGTGTTCGAGGGCGCCGAAGCCGCCATCGCCCGCATCAATCTCGACCGGGAGCCGGCAGCGGAGCTGCTGCAGATGATTGCTCGCGGCAACCCCGACATCTTGAATTTGTACCTCGTTAAGATCTAGGTGTACGAACGGAGCTGCATTTCATGCCTACAGCAACGCGCGTGTTCAATTTCTCTGCTGGCCCTGCGGTCCTTCCGCTGGCGGTACTCGAAGAGGCGCAGCGCGATCTGATTGCGCTGCCGGGCGTCGGGATGTCCGTGATGGAGATCAGTCATCGCTCGAACACATTCGAGGAGCTGATGCACAAGGCGCAGGACGATATCCGAATGCTTGCTGGCGTCCCTGCCAACTACAACATACTGATGCTGCAGGGGGGTGCCAGCCTGCAATTTTCGATGGTGCCGATGAACCTGCTCGGGGCGGGGCAGACGGCTGATTACATCGACAGCGGTTCGTGGGCTGACAAAGCGGCAAAGGAAGCAAAGAAAGTGGGAAAGGTGAATATTGCCGCGACGACGAAGAGCGAGAACTATTCGAGGCTGCCCGAACCTACCGAAATCAAGTTGACGCCAGGTGCGGCGTATGTCCACATGACGAGCAACAACACCATCGAGGGTACGGAGTGGAAGTCGCTGCCGGATGTCGGCGATGCACCGCTTGTCAACGACACCTCGTCGGATATGTTCAGCGGCCCGATCGACATCGCGCGGCACGCATTGATCTACGCAGGCGCACAGAAGAACCTCGGGCCCTCGGGTGTCACGCTCGTTATCATTCGCGAGGACCTGCTGCAACGCTCGGCAGATACGCTCCCGGCGATGCTGAACTATAAGGTGCTGGCGGAGAATGATTCGCTCTACAACACACCGAACACGTTTGGCATCTACATTCTCGGTCTGACAATGAAGTACCTGCGATCGATAGGAGGTCTGGAGGCGATTGCAAAGGTAAATCAACGCAAAGCGGCAAAGCTGTACGCCGAAATCGATCGTACGGGGTTCTATCGAGGGACCGCGCGTCAGCAGGATCGATCGCTGATGAACGTCACGTTCCGGTTGTCGACGGAAGACCTCGACAAACTCTTTGTGAAGGAATCAACCGCCGCTGGTTTCGATGGCCTCAAAGGCCACAGGTCCGTGGGCGGCATGCGCGCGTCCATCTACAACGCATTTCCCGAAGAGGGCATCCATGCGCTCGTCTCGTTCATGCGGGAGTTCGAGCGCAAACGCGGGTAACTACGCCGTAGGCGTCCGATAAGGTCGTCGCCGACGGCGTCGTCGTCGGCGGCGTGGCCGTTGTGCGTCGGCACCCTCCTCGCCTTCAAAGGTCCTCGCCGCCTCGATGAAGCCGCGCCAGTGTTCCAGTGTCTCGGGAGCGTGGCCGTGAATCTCGAGCCATGTCAGCGCTTCGTGGAAGGGCCCGCGGTGCATAAGGGCCCTGCGTGCGCGCGGGGAGAGGTGGAGGTCCAACAGGCGCCGCTGCAGGCTGAGGATATGCCGCAGCCGTTCGACGTCGCGCCGTGCGAGCGGCAGCAGGCCGAGCGACAATGCCGGCTCCTTCTTCGGACGGCCATCTTCGCTGAAGACGACGGGCGGCGGTCTGAAATCGTAGCCGACCGGCACCAGCAGCGTTCCGAGCAACACCGCGTTGGTCAGTGCCTCCGGCGTTTCATCGAACCGGCGTCGATAGGTGTCGAGGGCTGCGAGCGATCTCCAGAGTCCCTCGCCAGCCCGCTTCTGCAGCTCCGGCGCAATCGGTTCGAGCAGCCGCCGCTCCGCGAGCATCCGCAACGCTTTTTCAGCGGATCCGGCGCGGAGCAGTTTGTAGATTTCCTCCATGAGTCGCGCCGGAGCACTGCGCGCCAGCTCTCCTCGATGCGCGGCGATCGCCGCATCAATTGGAAGATCGATGGTGAAGTCCAGCCGCGAGGCCATTGAGACAGCGCGAATCATGCGGACAGGATCTTCCTGGAAGCGCTCTATGGGATCCCCGATCGAGCGAATCACGCGCGCATCGAGATCCTGCAGTCCACCGGTGAAGTCGATGATCGAGAAGTCGGCGATGTCGTAGAACAACGCATTGACAGTGAAATCGCGTCGGAACGCGTCTTCCTCAGGAGTGCCGAACGTGTTGTCGCGGTGGAGCATGCGGTCGAGATGGCCGGGATGTCCGGCATGCTCGAGGGGGATGCCGTCGTGCGCCTCTTCGGGTGCGGCAAGCTCCGCTGCCGTCAGCTGACGGCGGAAGGTGGCCACTTCGATCGTTTTGGCGCCGAAGCGGACATGCGCCAGCCTGAAACGGCGTCCGATGATCCAGCAGTTCTTAAACAGACGCTTGACCTGATAGGGATGCGCGTCGGTGCCGATGTCGAAGTCCTTCGGGCGGCGGCCGAGCAGCAGGTCGCGGACACTGCCGCCGACCAGGTAGGCGGCATAGTTGTTCTGATGGAGTCGGTAGAGAACCTTCAGCGCGTCCGGGTCGATTTGTTTGCGCGAGATTGCATGCTTCGCGCGAGGCACGACCACCGGAACGGCCATCAGGCCGATTGTAACAAAGCGACTCCCGACGTTAGGATGTTCGGATGCGCGTTGTGATGGTTGCGATGGCTGCCCTGCTCGTGGCCTATGCGGCGAACGCGGCAGAGCCTGCGTCGTTGACGCGTGCGCGCACGCTCTATAACGCTGCCGACTACGACGGCGCGATTGCGGCCGCGGCACTGGCTCGCACGCAGACACCGGCCGGTGATGCCGCGGCGCTCGTCGAAGCGCGCGCGCGGCTTGAACGCTTTCGCCGAAATGCCGATCCCGACGATCTCATCGCGGCGCGGGATGCGTTGAACACGATCCGGGCGTCGACGCTCACCGGCCGCGACCAGGTCGACTTTCTGGTCGGGCTCGGGCAGTCGTTGTATCTGACCGATTTTTTCGGCGCGGCGGCCGATCTGTTTGACACCGCCCTCGAACGCAGCGCGCCGCTGGCCGACCGCGATCGCATGCTGCTGCTGGACTGGTGGGCGACGGCCGTCGATCGTGAAGCGCAGAGTGCGCCGCCTGAACGGCGCGCGCGGCTTGCCGCGCAGATCACGACCAGGATGGAGGACGAGCTCCGCCAGGATCCGGGGAGCGCACCGGCGAACTACTGGCTCGCGGTGGCGGCACGCGCCGCCGGCGATCTCGACGCGGCGTGGGATGCGGCGGTAGCGGCATGGGTACGCGCGACGCTCGGTCCCGGCACGGAGCAGCTGCGAACCGACATCGATCGTCTTGTCATGCAGGCCGTGATACCCGAGCGGGCGCGTGCACACCGTGCGCGCGACCAGGTGGATCCGACCGACACGATGCGCGCGCAGTGGGAGTCATTTAAGCAGCAATGGAGGTAATTTTGAACTTTGAATTGGGGAGAATTTACGGCTTGGCGTCCCGCCAGTTGTCGGCAATCCCGATGTCGACGTCGAGGGGAACGTCGAGTGTCACCGCGCTCTCCATCCGTTCGCGCACGAGCGCCGCCGCGTCATCCACTTCTTCCTGTGGTGCCTCGAACAGCAGCTCGTCGTGGACGGTGAGGATCATGCGTGTGCGCAACCGCCGTCGTGACAGCTCGCCGTGCAGATCGATCATGGCGCGCTTCAGGATGTCGGCGGCGGTTCCCTGAATCGGCATATTCACAGCTTCGCGCTCGGACTGCGCGCGCATCTGAAAATTGCGGCTCACCAGATTCGGTACAAGTCGCCGTCGTCCGAACATCGTCTTGACGACCCCGGTTCGGCGTGCTTCCTCGAGCATCTGATCGATGAAGATGCGTACCTTCGGAAATCCTCGGAAGTACGCGTCAATGAATTCCTGCGCGGCTTCCTGCGTGACGTTGATGTCCTTCGCGAGCGTGAACGGCGTCTTCCCGTAGAGCACCGCGTAGTTGACCATTTTCGAACGGCTGCGAAGTTCATGACGCGACAGGCCGCTGTTGGGACCGAACAGCTGCAGCGCCGTGCGATCGTGAATGTCCTCGCCGCTGCGAAAGGCTTCGATCAGCGCCGGCTCGCCGGCCATATGGGCAAGAACGCGTAGTTCGATCTGCGAATAGTCGGCCGAGATCAGTACGTGCCCTGCGTTGGCGATGAACGCGCGCCGGATCTCGCGGCCGAGCTCCGTTCGAATGGGGATGTTCTGCAGATTGGGATCCGAGCTGCTCAAACGGCCCGTCGCCGCCACCGCCTGGTTGAAACACGTATGTACGCGGCCCGTTTCCCGATGCACCATCAGCGGAAGCGCATCGATGTAGGTGCCTTTGAGCTTCATCAGTGCACGCCATTCGAGCACCAGGCGCGGGAGTTCGTGCGTGAGCGCCAGCTCTTCGAGCACTTCGGCGGCCGTGGAGGTCGAACGCGTTCGGCCGGTGCGCTTCGTTGCAGGCAGCTGTAATTTCTCGAACAGGATCTCGCCCAGCTGCTTGGGTGAATTGATATTGAACTGCTCGCCCGCCAGCTCCCAGATGCGCGCGGTGTGCTGCGCAAGCGCCTGCTCGATTTGCTGCGACTGTGCCGCCAGCGCGGGACCGTCGATTCGGATGCCGGCGCGCTCGATATCGGCGAGCACGGGCACGAGCGGCATCTCGAGCTGGCGGTAGACCTCTTCGAGCTGGTCGGTCACGAGCAGCGGCGCAAGCCGGTTAGAAAGCTGCCTCGCGAGATCGGCACGCTCGCCCGCAAACGTGAGGAGTGACTCCGGTGCCACACGAGCGAACGGGACCGCCTTTGCGGCGCGGCCGCAGACGTCTTCCTCCGTCAGTGCCTTGTAGCCGAGATGCTCCAGGGATGACTCCTCGAGCGGATGACCAGCGCGCGTTGCGTCGAGCAGATAGCTGGCGAGCATCGAGTCGAACTCGAGGCCCGCGAGGGTGACGCCATGCCGCGCCAGGACGACGACGTCAAATTTCAGGTCGTGACCAAGCTTGCGAACAGACGGATCCTCCAGCAGGGGACGCAACCGGTCGATCGCCGTCCGAAGGTCGAGCTGTTCAGGCGTGCTCGCACCTGCCAGAAGATCGGTGCCGCCGTCTTCCCCTTGGTGTCCGACCGGAACGTAGCGCGCCTGACGATCGCGGGTGGAGAACGCGATGCCGACGACGCTGGCGCGCATCGCAGACGGTTCGCTTGGAATAACGCGCAGCGCGAATTCACCAGAGGAGCGCAGCTCGGCGATGAGCGCATCCAGTTCCGCCTCGGTGCGGACCAGCGCGTAATCCTTTTGAATGTTCTCCGCCGTCGGTGCGTAGTCGTTGACCAGCGTCCGGAATGCCAGTCGTGAGAACAGCTCGTAGCAGCGCTCGCGCGAACCGCCGCGATATTTCAGCGCCTCGAAGTCCACCTCCACCGGAACATCCGTGCGAATCGTCACGAGTTCACGGCTTTGAAGCGCTGCCGTGCGATGCGTGGCCAGCGCTTCACGCTGCTTGGCTTTGAGCTCACCGGCGTGCTCGAGGAGTCCATCGAGGCTGCCGTACTGGGTGATCAAGTCGACAGCGCCCTTTTTCCCGATGCCGGGCACTCCGGCCACGTTGTCGCTCGTGTCGCCGACAAGTGCGAGGACGTCGGTGACTTGTGATGGTTTGACTCCGAATTTCTCGGCGACACCTCCCTCGTCGAACCATGCGCCGTCTTCCCGGGGGTCGTAGACACGCACCCCGTCGTGCACGAGCTGAAAGAAATCCTTGTCAATCGAGACGATCGCCACCTCAAATCCATGCGATGCGGCCCGCTGGGCGAGCGTACCGATCACGTCGTCGGCTTCGTAACCCTGGGCGGTGACAATCGGAACGCCCATGGCCTCACATGCCTGATGGACCCAATTGATCTGTTCCGCAAGGTCGTCGGGCATCGCGGCGCGGTTCGCCTTGTAGTCCTCCACGATCGCGTCACGGAACGTCGGCCCTGCAAGATCGAACGAGGCAGCCATATAGGCCGGTTTGTGATCGGCGATGAGCTTTCGCAGCATCGTGACGAACACGTACACCGCGTGCGTCGTGTGTCCCTCCTGATTCGACAGTCCCCTGCCCCGAAACGCGTGATAGGCGCGGTACATCTGCGAGCTGCCGTCGATCAGGAAAAGTGTCGGGCGGGGCATGAATGACTGCGGACGCGCGGAGCGGAAAGGTTTGCCTCTACGAAGGATATCATTCGGCTACATGCGTTCCTGGATGCCTGTCATGGTCGTTATCGCGCTGATGCTCTCGGCGTGCGGCAGTCGACTGGTCAAAAAGCAATACGAGTACGAAGAGGAGATGTACCTGGCGCTCGACGGGTCGGCAACGCTGAATGTCAGCGCGTCGATCCCCGCGCTCGTCGCGCTGCGCGGTGTGAACCTGAACCCGAATCCGCGCACGCGATTCGATCGAGACGGGGTCCGTCGCCTCTACGAAGGTCCCGGCGTGACCGTGACCGCGCTGAGCTCGTCGCGTCGTTATGGCCGCAGGTTCGTGCACGTGAGCATGGATGTCGCCGACGTGCGGGCATGCGAACGGCTGGCACCGTTCGCATGGTCCACCTACAAGTTCGCTCGTGAAGGCGACCTTTACGAGTTCAAACAAACCGTTGGGCCATCGGCAAGCAAGCAGGTAAGCGACGTGACCTGGGACGGCACGGAGCTGGTTGCGTTCCGGGTGCATTTACCCAGCAAGATCACCTACCACAACGCTCCATCTCACCGCACTGAACGCGGCAATATCCTCGAATGGGAACAAACGCTCGCCGAGCGGATCCACGGCACGCCAATTGACATTGACGTGCAGCTCGAAACCCAGTCGATCCTCGCCCGTACGATGCTGTTGTTCGGAGTCTCAATGGTCGCGGCCCTGACTACGTTGGCCGCGATTGTGTGGTGGATAGTTCGCAGGGGGCACGGGGCAGGGGGGGGCAGTGGGCAGGAGGTTGCAGGACGCTAGCCTGCGCCCTCCTGCCCCCTGCCACTTGCAGCCTGATTACAGGTGTTCCAGCTCCTGCTGGACCTCGGCGTCGGTCTTCAGATCGTTGGTCACCGAAAATGCGCCGAACGAGCTGGCGATCGACCGTGCGAGCATCCGATCAGTGTTGCTGTTGACGACACCGTCGAGCGTGACGTGGCCGTTCTCGACGACGATGTGGATCGGCGGATTGGCCATCGACCCGTAGTTCCAGAAGTTCGAGTTGCCGTAAATAGCTCTCGCGATCCGGAACCGCAGTTCATCGTCAAAGCTCGAGACGGGCAGCACAGTGATCTTGTTGACCACCTGATTCACGCCGTCAATTTTCGCGACGCGCTTTTCGATGTCGTTCTTCTTGAATGGCATCGTGACCTTGCCGGTCAGTGTGACGATGCCGTCGTCCACCTGCATGTGAACGGAGTCGAAGATCGAAAACTGCGGGTAGGTCAGTACCTGCCTGGAGACGTCGTGCGCCACCTGCAGGTTTTTTCGATCCGCCGCCCATGCCGGCGCACTCACTGCGAGCACAACCATCATTGCGGCAATAAACCTGGCGAACATTGAAATCCTCCTTCGCGCTGGCCGGGGCTACGGTCCGCACCCCCTGGAGCGACCGTGTCCCGAGGCCCGCATCCCCTCGAGGCAAGGGGTTTGCCAGCCAAAAACACTTCAAAACAGGCCAGATTCTGACGTTCCAGACAATTCGTCATGTGCCGTGGACAACTCGTGTATAACGGCGCCATGTCGAAGCGCCTCCTTGCGATGACCGCTGTTGTCCTGAGTGCCGTAGTCCTCGCCGTCGTCGGCGCCCAGCAACGTGCATCAGCGCCGCCGAAATACCGGGTTGACCCGTTCTGGCCCAAGCCGCTGCCGAACAAGTGGAGCATGCAGCAGGTCGTTGACATCTACGTCGACCGCGACGATCACATCTGGATGATCAACCGGCGCGTGGATGCGCGTCCGGACGAATTGACCGCGGCGACCAGTCCGGCGCGCGGTGAATGCTGCGTGCTGGGGCCCGAAGTGATCGAATTCGATCCCGACGGGAACGTGGTGAATGCATGGGGCGGGCCTGACTACCATCCGGGGTGGCCCGGGCGGCTGCAGACGATTGCGGTCGACCGTCAGAAGAACGTGTATTTGTCGGGCACGACGCCGGGCGACAGCATCATCGAGTTCACGAGGGACGGGAAGTTCGTACGCGACTTCGGCCACCGCGGCCCGAAAGTGCCAGCCGAACAGGTGAAGGCCGACAACCAGCAGACGGCGACGTTTCCACCGGGCATCGGGTCCTTCGAGTTGGACGAGGAGGCTCGGGAGATCTTCATCGCGGACGGTTTCCTCAACAAGCGGATCCTCGTCTACGACATGGACACAGGGGCGTTCAAACGTGGGTGGGGCGGCAAAGGCATTCCGCTGAGTGAGATCGACAACAATCCCACGCCCAATTACGACATCTCGGGCCCACCTCCGGATCAGACGCAGTTTGTCCCGGCACTTCACTGCGTTCACTTCTCGCGCGACGGGCTGGTGTATGTCTGCGAACGTGGCAGCGATCGTGTTCAAGTCTTCACCAAGCAGGGGAAATTCGTCAGGCAGTGGTTCGTCCATCCATCGACGGAGGCGCGCGGCGCCAACTGCGGCGGTCCGTGGAGCACGACCGCGCCGCCTTGCGGAACGGTCTATCACCTGGCGCTTTCAGCCGATCCCCAGCAGCGGCACGTGTTTGTCGCCGACGGTACGAACAACATGGTGTGGATCTACAACCGCAACGACGGGACGCCCGCCGGCTCGTTCGGCGGTAACGGCCGCTATGCGGGGCAGCTGCACTGGATCGATGCTGTTGCGGTTGATTCGAAGGGTAACGTGTACACGGGCGAGGTCGAGGACGGGAAACGCATTCAGAAGTTCGTGCCCGTCAATTAGCCAGCGGATCAGGAAAACCAAACCATGGTGAAGATACCGAGGGCAATCAGGACAATCTGACGCAGCGAGCTGGCGTCGGTGCGACCACGGTGCAGGCCGGGAATGAGATCGGCCATCGCAACGTACAGAAAACTCGATGCGGCGATCACCAGGAAGTAGGGGAGCGTCCGCGGCATCAGGTCGAAGGCGAGAAAGGTGCCCATTGCGCCTGCCACGCTCGCGAGCGCGGACAGCACGTTCAGCAGTAGCGCCCGCTCCCGCGAATATCCCGCATGCAGAAGAATGGCGAAGTCGCCGATCTCCTGCGGAATCTCATGCGCCGCCACGGCAATGGCGGTGCTGACGCCCAGAGGAATCGACGTCAGCACCGCCGCGCCGATCACGGCTCCATCGACAAAGTTATGAAACGTGTCGCCGATCATCACGGAGGCGACGCTGCTTTCGTGGACCTCACAGTCGTGCGTGTGGCAATGGCGCCAGAGCACCAGTTTCTCGAGCACGAAGAACAGCATGATGCCGCCGAGCAGCGTCCCGAAGACCTGCGCCGCCGGCAGCTCGTTGAGCGACTCGGGGAGCAATCCCATCATCGAAATGCCGAGGAGGGCGCCGACAGCGTAGCTGACCAGCCATGGGATCAGCCTGGCGCGAAGAGAGTCGTGAATGAGAAGAACGCCGGAGGCAATGAGCAGTCCGCCCAGGCCGCCAAGCAGGCTGAGCCCAAGCGCGATCCAGAACGTTGACACGCACCGGAATTCTACGACGCTACATAGCCCTTACGCGCTCGCACGGTGTAGTGGCGGTTCCGGATCTCCACTTTGATCGCGTGCCACTTCCCGTCTTTTTTTCCGCCGTTGTTGTAGCCGATGTAGTACTGCTGGCTCAATTCATCGGCGAGGCGCTGCGTCGCGTTGCCCAGATCGCCGAAGCCGCGCACGATTTCGGTGCGGCCGCCCGTGTCGTCGGTGATCGCGCGAAGCGCGTTCTCATTCACGTGCTCGTTCCCGGTGCGTCCCCAGACGCCGCCGCCGCCGCCAATCGGCGGAAACCCGATTTGCGGCGAAAACGGAAACCCCGGCCACCGGCCGCCTCGGCCACGCGGCAGCGGAATCGGAAAGCGCGGGCCGCTCGGTTGCCGCGGCGGCGGTGCGTACGTGGACACGTCGTTGCCGTCGACCCCAAGCGCGTAGACCATGACCTCACTTTCGCGAATCATGTTTCGCAGCGCGCCCACGGACGTCCGGCTGTTTGTGTCGTTACCGTCGGAGATGAGGAGGATCGCTTTCTTCTGATTACGGCCGTCGGCCGCAATCGGCAATGCCTGGGCGATCGCGTCATACATCGCCGTTCCGCCGGCCGCCGTCACCTGTCCGACAGCGCGGCTGATCGCGCGCCTGTCGTAGGTCCATCCCTGCAGCAGATCGGGCACGCTGGCAAACTGCATGAAGAACAGTTCGTCGTCTTTGCCCAGCAGGTCGTAGATGAACCGATCAATCGCGTTGCGCGCCGACGACATCTTTTCCGGCGTCATGCTGCCGCTCGTATCGAGCAGGATTCCGAGGCTGACGGGCACACGTTCGTTGCTGAACTGGGAGATGTCCTGCGGCTGGCCGTCCTCGGACACGGTGAAGTCGTCTTTCGTGAGCCCCGTAACGAAATGACCGTTCTCGTCGCTCACGGTCGCGGTGACGTTGACGAGCTCGACTCCGCTCTTGAAACGGAACCCATCGTCGCCCTGCGACGAACCCTGGGCGCCGACCACCACGACGGCCGCGGCCGTCAACGACGCGAGCGTGGCGAGGAGGAGACGAATGGAACGCATGACTACCTCACGGCCTGTGCGAGTTGTACCTGATTGCCGCGCCGGTCGATATGGCGGACAACCCCGCCGCCGTTTCGGAATGTAACGCGGTAGCGCGCCACGTCCGAAACGTTTTGAATATTCACGATAAACGGCGATTCGTCGCCCGGGCGCAGCGCGCTGAAATCAAGGGCGGCTCGCCCGCTGGCGAGGAACCCTCCGGTGCGATCAAAAGCAAATACCACCGCTGTGACGCCGTTCATCGCAACGCCCTGCGCCGGGTTCCGAACGAGCCCGGATACGGTCAAGGTCGTTCCCTGACGTTGATGGCGCATCGACATCAGTTCCAGCGGCGCAGCTGCGTTGGTCGTTTTCCCTTCGCTACGCGCCGGCCTCGTGGACGCCGCCGCGCTATCCGACACGCGCGCGCCGATGATCGCCCCAACGACGATCGCCACAACCATCGCGCCGATGACAGCGGCTTTGATGGCGGGGCGTCCTCGAAGCCCTTCGGTGGCGCGGTCGAACACCGATCCTACGGCAACTTGGGTCTCGCCCGTGTCGGCTTCTGACAGGAAAGCCTCGCCCAGACGCGGTCCCCCCTCGCCGAAGCCACGCAGGATCGATTGCGGGGCCATCTCATCACGGACGCGAACGGCCGAAGGCCCGGTCATCGCGGTTGCCAATGCCGCGACTCTTGCCTGCTCGCGCTGCCGCACCTCGCGGCCGATCCGCCACGACAGGAATCCGAATCCCGCGGCCGCGGCAAGCGACAGCGTCGTCAACGTCAACAGCACAACATCCATTTTCCCTGCTCCCTTACCGCAGCGTGAACTCGACCGCGACTTCGACCAGCACGTCGACGGGAACGCCTTTGCGCTGCGCCGGGGCGAAGCGCCACTGACGGACCGCGCTGATAGCGCGCTCGTCCAGGCCATAGCCAAGCCCCTGCAGCACATGGGCGTCGCCGACGCTGCCATCACGCCGCACGACAACCTCGAGGACAACATCGCCGGCGACGCCGCGTCGTCGCGCGTCTTCCGTGTACTGCGCCTTCACCTCGTGCAGCAGCCGCGGTGGCTCGATGCCGCTGCCTGGCCGATAGGGGCCACCACCGGTGCCGCCCCCCTCACCATCGCCAATGCCGGAACCGAGGCCCTCGCCGTTGCCGGAACCCTGACCGGTTCCGACGCCGCCGTTCGAACCAGGCCCGTTGCTGTCAGGTGCGTCGACCGCATGCTCGATCTGGCCAACTCGATCCACTTCGTTAGCAGCGACGGTTTCGACAGGAGCAATGATTTCCTTTGCCGGCTCCGGTTCGGGCGCCTCTTGTTTGGCGACGACAACGGGTTCGGCTTCTTTTACCGGAGGCACCGAGAGCTGGGGACGCGGCCGCTCGCTTTTCCGCAGGATCTTCGGCGCAGGCTTCGGCTGGCGCAGTCCGCCCCCGCCCCCGCCGCCACCGGGCCCTGGGCTCATAAGAAATACGAGGTGCGACTCCTCGTGCGGCGAGTCGACGATGGACGCCGATTCCGTGCGCCCCATCGAAAGCAGCACTGCAAGCAGCGCGACCGCTGCATGTGCGGTGAGTGATGCGACCGCCGGTTTGCGCGTCCGCGGCGGGGCGCTGTCGCTCCCCGTGAACAGCGCGACTACGGGCTGCGCATGGAAAGCCAGCGCCGCCTCCCGCAGCCGCCGGGCGGTCCGCGGCGGATTCGGAACATTGATAAAGCGTGTCCCCGCGACGACATTCAGTTCGCCCCGCGCGATGAGCGACTCGACGGCCGCACGCGGCACACCGGCCGCCCGCGCGATCTCTTCTACCGTGAATACTTCGTCAGGGAAACCCGTAGGCATTGAGGTAAACGGACGGAGGCAAAAGGCTTGCCTCGTTTCGAACCTGTATTCAGGGGGATTTCAGACCGAAAGTCGGAGCCGTTGTCCCTTCGAACGGTCGAGCTGTCCTCTTCCTATAATTTGATTCCTTCCGCGAACTTATAGCCTTCGCGGTCGGCGAGAAGCCGCACCGGCCGGAACCCGGCACTCTCGAGCGCGCCGACGACCCCACCGCTTCCTTCGTACGCTTCGTCGCTGTGTCGCGGCTGTATCAAGCTTTTGATGCCGCTGACGGCTCCGCGTTCAATGGTCATCACGCGGCCTCCGTGCCTAATCACGCGATGCCACTCATGCATCGCCGCGATTCGCGCGTTGGCATCGATCGACGAGAGCCGTCCGCGCATGCCGTGGACGATGACGAGATCGAACGCTTCATTGTCAAACGGCAGCGGCGCAAGTGGAGTCACCTTGACGTCAACGAGGACGCCGGCGTTTGCAGCCGCACTATGCGCGCGTGCGGCGTCGCGTTCATCAGTCACCGCGATCGCGGCGTTGCCACTGAGTCCGACCTTCGCCGCGATCGCACTCGCCACTACTGGATCATCGACACCGACCTGCAGCACACGCTCGCCCATGCGCACGGCGCTCATCGTCACAGGCAGCGGTTCGATGCGTGACTTGCGCAGGAACATGCGAATTTCAAAATGGTATAGTCTGCGGTCGTGAGTTCACCAGTTCAAATCGCTCCGGCGCGCGGCAAGCTCGGCGTTCTGCTTGTCGGCCTTGGCGCCGTGGCGACGACGACCATTGCCGGTGTGTGTGCCATCCGGAAAGGGCTGGCGCCGCCGATCGGTTCGCTCACGCAGATGGGCACGATCCGTCTCGGCAAGCGGACTGAAGGACGGTCGCCGAAGATCAACGAGTTCGTCCCGCTCGCCGATCTGAACGACATCGTGTTCGGCGGCTGGGACATCTTCGAAGAAGACTGCTATGCGGCCGCGCGCACTGCGGGCGTGCTCGAGAACGGACAGCTCGATCGTGTACGCGGCGAACTCGAGGCAATCCGCCCGATGCCGGCCGTGTTCGATCAACGGTATGTGAAGCGGCTTCACGGTCCGAATGTCAAGAAGGGAAAGAACAAGCGCGATCTCGCGGAGCAGGTGATTACGGATATCCGCGCGTTCAAGGAGCGCCACGCCTGCGATCGGCTGGTGATGGTGTGGACGGGCAGCACCGAGGTCTACATGAAAGAGGCGCCGGTCCACGCTTCGGTCACCAGCTTCGAGCGAGGACTCGAGCAGAGCGATGAATCGATTCCGTCCAGCATGGTGTACGCCTATGCCGCATTTCGCGAAGGGATTCCGTTCGCGAATGCGGCGCCGAACCTGACGGCCGATGTTCCTGCGATGCTGGAGCTCGCGGCACGGACCGGCGCGCCCGTCGCGGGAAACGACATGAAGACGGGACAGACGCTGATCAAAACGATCATCGCTCCCGGTCTCAAGGCTCGTCTCCTCGGGGTGCGCGGCTGGTACTCGACGAACATTCTCGGCAATCGTGATGGTGAGGTGCTCGACGATCCCGAGTCCTTCAAGACCAAAGAAGAGAGCAAGAAGTCAGCGCTCGATTACATCTTCCAGCCCCACCTCTACCCGGAGCTGTACAAAGATCTGTGTCACGTGGTCCGCATCAACTACTATCCGCCGCGCGGCGATAACAAAGAAGGGTGGGACAACATCGATCTGATTGGATGGCTCGGCTATCCGATGCAGCTCAAGATCAACTTCCTCTGCCGCGACAGCATTCTGGCGGCGCCTATCGTGGTTGATTCTGCGCTGTTCCTCGATCTCGCCAAACGCGCGGGCATGTCCGGGATTCAGGAGTGGTTGTCGTTTTATTTCAAGGCGCCGATGCATGCGCGTGAGGTGTACCCGGAGCACGATCTGTTCATTCAGCTCATGAAACTGAAGAACACATTGCGTCACATGCAGGGCGAGGAACTGATCACCCACCTCGGACGCGAGTACTACGATTGAGCCAGGCGGTTCTGCTCGGCGGCCTCTTCATTGGAGTGCTGTCGGCGCTGCCCATTGTCAATCTCGCCAACTGCTGCTGTCTCTGGATTCTCGGCGGGGGTGCGATTGCAGCGTATCTCGCGCCACAGCAGCATCCAGAGCCGTTCGGATTGAGGGATGGCGCGCGCGTCGGCTTCCGGGCAGGCATTTTCGGCGCCGTGATCTGGTTGTTCGCGTCTACCGTCGTTGACCTGTTGGTTGCCCCGCTTCAGCAGAGCGCCGCGGATTTCATGCTGCGCAGCGCAACCGACGTCCCGCCCGAGGTTCGGGAATGGCTCGAGAATATCGGCAACTCGGCTTCGCTGCCCGCGCGGATGATCGTCGGATTCTTCTTCCAGTTGTTTATCGCGGCACCGTTTGCCGCCCTGGGAGGCCTGCTCGGCGCGGCGGTGTTTGCTCGCTCCGCCACGCCGCCGTCGATGCAACGACCAACGACGAACCACGAACCACCAACGACGAACGACTAACCACCAACCACCGGTGGTGTATGCTAGCCGGCTCGAATAGCTAACCATTCGACTGGACCCCTGCCATGGCTGACAAGAAACCACCCGCAGAGATCGCCGACCTGTTACAGGAAGATCGCAGCTTCCCGCCGCACGCGGCGTTCCGCGCGAAGGCAAACATCAACGATCCGGGTATCTACGAGCGCGCGGAAAAAGATCCAGAAGCGTTCTGGGCGTCATTTGCGGCGGAGCTCGAGTGGTTTACCAAGTGGTCGAAAATCCTCGAGTGGAAGCCGCCGCATGCGAAGTGGTTTATTGGAGGCACCATTAACGCAAGCGTCAATTGCGTTGATCGGCATGTCCGCGGTCCTCGACGGAACAAGGCTGCGCTCATCTGGGAAGGTGAGCCGGGCGACCGCCGTACGCTCACCTATTTCGATCTCTATCGACAGGTTAGTCAGTTCGCGAACGTGCTCAAGTCGCTCGGCGTCAAGCGGGGTGACCGCGTGGCGATCTATCTGCCGCTCATCCCCGAGCTCGCGATTGCGATGCTCGCGTGCGCGCGTCTGGGTGCCGCGCATTCGGTGGTGTTCGGCGGTTTCAGCTCCGATTCGCTGCGCGACCGCATCAACGACGCTCAGTGCAATGTGCTGATCACCGCCGACGGTGGGTGGCGACGAGGGTCGATCGTCCCGTTGAAGCAAATGGCAGACGAAGCGCTGAAGGGAACGCCGTCAATCAGCAACGTCGTCGTCGTGCGGCGACTCGGTGAAGGCCAGGCGCCGGTCCACATCCAGGAAGGCCGCGACCATTGGTACCACCGCTTGATGCAGGACGCGCCAAACACCTGCGAACCCGAGAAGATGGACGCGGAGGATTTGCTCTACATCCTCTATACGTCGGGGACCACCGGGAAGCCGAAAGGCATCATGCACACCACGGCGGGGTATCTGGTCGGCACGTACGCGACTACGAAGTGGGTATTCGACATCAAGGAAGACGATGTCTACTGGTGCACCGCTGATATCGGCTGGGTAACGGGCCACAGCTACGTTGTCTACGGACCACTCGCCAATGGCGCGACGGTCGTGATGTACGAAGGGGCGCCGGACTGGCCCGCGAAGGATCGGTTCTGGCAACTCGTGGAACGCTACGGCGTGACGATCTTCTATACGGCGCCGACGGCGATCCGCGCCTTCATGCGGTGGGGGACCGATTGGCCCAAGAAACGCGATCTGTCGAGCCTGCGTTTGCTTGGTTCGGTTGGCGAACCGATCAACCCGGAAGCCTGGGTCTGGTATCACCGCTACATCGGTGGCGAGAAATGCCCGGTCGTCGATACGTGGTGGCAGACGGAAACCGGGGCAATCCTGATTACGCCGCTGCCCGGCCTGACGACGACGAAACCCGGTTCCGCGACCAGGCCGTTTCCTGGCGTGAAGGCGGAAATCAAGAACGAGCGGGGCGAAACGATTCCCGTCGGCGGAGGACTCCTGACGTTGACGCGTCCGTGGCCATCGATGCTGCGTGGCATCTATGGCGATCCGGAGCGCTACGTCAAACAGTACTGGAGCAAGTGGACGCCTGACGTGTATTTCGCGGGCGATGGCGCAAAGCTCGATACCGACGGCTTCTTCTGGCTGCTCGGACGTGTTGACGATGTGCTGAATGTCGCCGGCCACCGGATCGGCACCATGGAGGTTGAAAGCGCGCTTGTCGATCATCCGAAGGTGGCGGAGGCCGCAGTGGTCGGGCGTAACCACGAAATCAAGGGACAAGCGGTCGCTGCTTTCGTCACCGTGAAGGAAGGTGTGCAGGCGACCGAAGGCCTGATGCTCGAGCTCAAGGACCACGTCGCCAAGAAGATTGGCTCGATTGCCAAGCCCGACGATGTGATCTTCACGGCGGATTTGCCAAAGACGCGTTCGGGGAAAATCATGCGGCGGCTCTTAAGGGATATCGCTGAAGGAAGGACGCTGGGCGATACGACGACCCTGGCCGATCCGAACGTCGTCGCCAGATTAAAGGAGCAGTACCAGGAAGAGCAGTAGGTAGACGGACCTGAAGGTCCGCCTCTACGTCCCGAACGTAGAGGCGGGTCTTTAGACCCGCCTGCCTACACCGCAGCCCAGTGCTGCGCGCCGATTTCTCTCAGCGGCGCGTCTCGTTCGAACGAAGTTGGATCCAGCTCGATGCGCTGGCGCGGGACGTCGGGATCGAGCACCGGAATAGCGCTCAGCAGCGCCTTCGTGTACGGGTGCGTCGGGCTCGCAAAGAGCGCGCGCGTCTCACCGAGTTCCACGATCTTTCCCATATACATGACCGCCACCCGGGTGCAGATGTGTTCGACCAGTCGCAGATCGTGCGCGATGAAGAGAAAGGTCAGCTTCAAGCGCTCTTTCAGATCCAGCAGCAATGTGACGACCTGTGCCTGGATTGATACGTCGAGTGCCGAGACGGCTTCGTCGGCAATGACCAGCGCTGGATTGAGCGCGAGGGCTCGTGCGATGCCGATGCGCTGACGTTGTCCCCCGCTGAACTCGTGCGGGTAGCGGTGGACGTGTCCCGACTCGAGGCCGACCAGCTCGAAGAGCTCGGCAACGCGGGCGCGCCGTTCCGATTTGGCGCCGAGGCGATGGATGACGAGCGGCTCCTCGACGATGTCACCCACGCGCATGCGCGGATTGAGCGATGAGTAAGGATCCTGAAAGACGATCTGCATGTCGCGCCGCGCCATGCGCATTCGCCCGGTCGAAAACTGCAGGACGTTCTGACCGCGGAAGAACACCTCGCCAGATGTTGGTTCAATCAAACGCAGGATGCACCGGCCGGTCGTGCTCTTTCCGCTCCCCGATTCTCCGACCAGGCCGAACATCTCGCCTTCATCGATGGCGAACGTCACGTCGTCGACCGCTCTGACGACAGAGGGGGCTCGAAACAAGCCCTGTTTGCGGACGAAATGTTTGACGAGACGTCGAACTTCGAGGAGGGGCGACGTGGCCATCACCTCGCCCCGGGAACCGCGGCAAGGAGATTGCGCGTGTAGTCGTGCGAAGGATGGCGAAGGACTTCACGCACGGCGCCGTATTCGACGAGCCGTCCCTTGTACATCACGGCCACGTGGTCGGCGATTTCCGCGATAACACCGAAATCGTGAGTGATAAGGAGCAGCGCGAGGTTGTACCGTGTCTTCAGCTCCCGCAGCAGCTCGAGCACCTGCGCTTGAATCGTGACGTCGAGCGCCGTCGTCGGCTCGTCGGCGATGACAAGCGGCGGCCGGCACGCGAGCGCGATAGCAATCATGACGCGCTGGCGCATGCCGCCGGAGAGCTGGTGAGGGTAGTCGCGTACCCGCCGGGCGGCGTCAGGAATCTTCACCGCTTCGAGGAGCTCCACCGCCCGCGCACGCGCCTCCGCCCGTGAGGCCTTGCCGTGGACGAGAAGTGCCTCGGCAATCTGATCACCGACGCGCATCACGGGATTGAGCGCGGTCATCGGCTCCTGAAAAATCAGCGAGATGCCCGCGCCCCGCACTTCGCGCATTTCGCCTTCAGTCAAGGTGAGAAGGTCGCGTCCCTCGAAGATCACGCGTCCACCGGTGATTCGGCCTGGTGGCTGCAGCAGACGCAGGATTGAAAACGCCGTGACGGACTTTCCGCTACCCGACTCACCAACCAGACCGAGGGTCTCCCCGTGGGCAATCGAGAAACTGACGTCGTCGACTGCTGGCGCGGGGCCGCCGAAAGTCACCGACAGGTGCTGAACCTCGAGGAGCGGCTTGTCCCGAGCCGGGGCGAGGGAGTCGGACATCAGGAGCGAGTAGCGGCCGTGGCGACAGGCGAGACGTCCTGGTGTTCGCCAAACACCTTCCGCATCACATCGGCGATCTCGCCGAGGGTCGCCCGCGCTTCCACTGCTGCGATGATCGGCGACACGAGGTTCGTCGTCCCGCGTGCAGCGGTCTCAATCGCGTCGATAGCCGCACGCCATTCGGTCGGGCTACGTGATGCTCGAACGGCGCGCACGCGTTCGACCTGCCTCGGCTCGATTCGGGCATCGAGGTGAAAGACATCGGTCGTTGTGGGCGACGGGTCTGCAAACTGGTTGACGCCAACGACGATCGCGTCGCCCGAATCGATTGCCTGCTGTGCGATGTACGCCGCGTCTTGAATCTGCTGCTGGATGAACCCTGCCTCAATGGCGGCCAGTGTGCCTCCGATGCGGTCGATCTGTTCGAGCAGCGCCGATGCCTCGCGTTCAATCCGCGACGTCATATCCTCGATCGCGTATGAGCCTCCAACCGGATCTGCGGTATTCGCGGCTCCGCTCTCATGAAGGAGTATCTGCTGTGTCCGCAGCGCGATGGTGGCGCTTTCTTCAGTTGGCAGAGCGAGCGCTTCATCCTTGCCGTTGCAGTGCAGCGACTGCGTGCCGCCGAGAACCGCCGAGAGCGCCTGCAGTGCCACACGCACGATGTTGTTGTCGGACTGCTGCGCGGTCAGTGTGCTGCCCGCCGTCTGCGTATGGAAGCGCAGTTGCTGTGCGCGCGGGTTCGTCGCGCCGAACCGTCCGGCCATGCGCCTCGCCCAGAGGCGCCTTGCGGCGCGAAATTTCGCGATCTCTTCCAGGAAATTGTTGTGCGCGTTGAAGAAAAACGAGATCCGCTGTCCGAAGGAGTTGACGTCGAGTCCCGCATCGATGGCGGACTGGACATATGCGGTCGCGTGCGCGAGGGTGAAGGCCACCTCCTGGACCGCGGTCGATCCGGCTTCCCGGATGTGATAGCCGCTGATTGATATCGAGTTCCACAGCGGCATCTCTCGCTCGCAGTAGGCGATGATGTCGGTGACGATGCGAAGCGATGGGCGGGGCGGATATATGTAGGTGCCGCGGGCGACGTACTCCTTCAAGATGTCGTTCTGCACCGTGCCTGCCAGCGACCGCGTGGGCACCCCCTGACGTTTCGCGACCGCGATGTACAACGCCAGCAGGATGATGGCGGTCGCGTTGATCGTCATCGACGTCGAAACGCGGTCGAGCGGGATTCCGTCAAACAGCGCTGCCATGTCGTCTATCGAGTCGATGGCGACGCCGACACGACCGACCTCTCCCGCCGCGAGCGGATGGTCCGAGTCGTAGCCGATTTGCGTTGGAAGGTCGAATGCGACGCTGAGCCCGCTGACCCCCTGCGACAGCAGATACCGATATCGCCGGTTGGATTCCGCCGCATCCGCAAACCCGGCATATTGCCGCATGGTCCAGGGACGTCCGCGGTACATCGACGGCTGGACCCCCCTCGTGAAGGGAAACGTGCCGGGGACGGCAAGGTCTGTAGCTGGATTCAGGTCTGAGGTGTCGGCAGGCGTGCGGTAGAACCGGTCGGACGGACCGCTCGTCATGGTGGTGCTCGGCGATTCTACTCCAACCCCTTGTGTGGCCCGTTGACACTCTGCAGTAGTGTCTCTACAATGCCGATAGCCTTCCCATAAGGCTAAACCCATACAGATGAACGTTTTTGGCGCCCGATCCCTGCCACGCCTCCCCGGCCTGTGCAGGTTCGGATCGGGAGACGCCCCGGATCCCGGCCCGGCGGCGGTTTGAGGAGGAAGCAGGTATGGATGACGTCGTCAACCGGTTCGCAAAAGAGCTGGCCGACGCGATCGCCGCTGCCGTTGCTGACAATCCGCAGGTCGAGGCGTGTCGGGCAAAAGCCCGCGAAGCTGGCTTCGACATGAAGGTGACGCTCGAAGCGGTGGTCGGATTTGTGAACCGCAACAACGGGGCGGCTGTGACGAAGATCACGACCCCCGCACGCCTGCTGCCGGCGCGCCGCGCGTTCGAGCTGACGGCAAACGACAAACGATTCCTCCGCTCGCTGCGCATCGGCGCGGACGAAGCCAAAGAATCGACCGTCGAAGGCCAGAACTAAGAAGGTTTCAGGTATCAGGGATCAGGTTTCAGGGGGCCGAAGCGCGATGCGCTTCGGCCTTTCTACGTACGGGCTTTTCCCTGATTCGCGACGGCGGCCGCTTTGGCCTGCACCGCCTCCTGGTTCCCCAGGTAGTACTTCTGAAGCGGTTTCAGATCCTCGTTGAGCAGATACACAAGCGGAATACCGGTCGGAATGTTCACCTCGACGATGTCCTGATCGGACACGTTATCGAGGTACTTCACGAGCGCACGGAGACTATTGCCATGCGCTGCAATGAGGACCCGCTTGCCCATGCGAATGTCAGGGGCAATCGCGTCATGCCAGTACGGCAGGAACCGCGCGACCGTATCCTTCAGCGATTCCGTCACCGGAAGTTCTGAGCGAGACAGCCCTGCGTAGCGCCGATCGTGGGACGGATGCCGCGGATCGTTCGGTGTCAGCGCCGGCGGCGGGATGTCGTAGCTACGCCGCCAGATCTTCACCTGCTCTTCACCGTGCTTTGCGGCCGTTTCCGCCTTGTTCAGCCCCTGCAGCGCACCGTAATGTCGCTCGTTGAGACGCCACGACCGGTAAACCGGAATCCACATCAGGTCCATTTCGTCGAGAGCAATCCAGAGCGTGCGGATCGCGCGCTTCAGCACCGAGGTGTGCGCCACGTCGAACTCGAATTTTTCCGCGGTCATCAGGCGGCCCGCTTCGCGCGCCTCCTGACGTCCGCGGTCGTTCAGGTCAACGTCGGTCCAGCCGGTGAACCGGTTTTCCTGGTTCCATACGCTTTCACCGTGGCGAACGAGTACGAGTCGATACATAGATTCCTTTGGTCCGGCTGCAGCCGGACCCTACCGTGGCGCGTTGGGGCCCGCCTTCAGGCGGACCGGATTGCCAGCTGTCGAATTGCGGCTCGTCCGGCATACTTCGCCGCGCGGCCAAGCTCCTCTTCGATGCGGAGAAGCTGGTTGTACTTCGCAACGCGATCGCTGCGGCTCGCGGACCCGGTTTTGATTTGTCCCGCCGACGTGCCGACGGCGAGATCGGCGATCGTGCTGTCTTCGGTCTCTCCGGAACGGTGGGAGATGATTGTTCCGTACCCCGCGCCGCGCGCGATGGAGATCGCGTCGAGCGTTTCGGTCACGGTGCCGATCTGATTGAGCTTGACAAGCAGCGCATTGCCGACGCGATCGGCGATGCCTCGCTGCAAAATCTCCGGATTGGTGACGAACACATCGTCGCCAACCAGCTGCACGCGGTCGCCGAGCGCAGCCGTCAGCGCTTTCCAACCTTCCCAGTCGCCCTCAGCCAGTCCGTCTTCGATCGAGATGATGGGGTACTGCCGCACCCAGTCGGTCCAGAGGTCGATCATCTGCGCTGATGTGCGTGCGGGCTCACCCGACTTCCTGAACACGTACTTGCCGTTTTCCCAGAGTTCGCTCGACGCGACATCGAGCGCGAGAAAGACATTCTCTCCAGCCGAGTAACCGGCTTTCGCGATTGCCTCGAGGACGACGTCGAGCGCCTCGCGATTGGACCGCAGATTTGGCGCAAAGCCGCCTTCGTCGCCGACGCCAGTGGAGTGCCCTGCCTTTTTCAGAATCCCGCGGAGGATGTAGAAGATTTCCGCACCAGCTCGCAACGCTTCCGCAAACGTCGGCATCCCGATAGGCATCACCATGAATTCCTGAAGATCGACGCTGCTGTCGGCGTGTGCGCCGCCGTTCAGGATGTTCATCATCGGCACGGGCAGCGCGTACTCGCCCGCGCTCCGGCCGGCGAGCTGCGCGATGTGCGCGTACAACGGTCGTTGTGTTGCCGACGCCGCGGCTTTCACGGCCGCCATCGAGACGCCGAGAAGCGCATTGGCACCAAGCCGGCTCTTGGCAGCAGTGCCGTCGAGGGCGATCATCCTGTCGTCGAGCGCCCGCTGATCGAAGTCTGCGCCGATCAAGGCTCTCGCGATCTCGCCGTTGACGTTCGCAACCGCTTTGCGAACGCCTTTGCCCAGGTACCGCGATTGATCACCGTCGCGCAATTCCAGCGCTTCGCGCTCACCGGTCGACGCGCCTGACGGTACTGCGGCACGGCCGAACCCGCCCTCCACCCTGACGTCGACTTCAACGGTCGGATTGCCGCGCGAATCGAGAATTTCGCGCGCGTGAATATCGAGGATTTTCATTGGTGTTCGTTACGCGTGCGCCGGTCCGCCGCGGTCGGCTTCCGCTTCGGCGCGGAGCGCTTCCTCGGTGATCGGCCCAATCAACGGTTCGTCCTCAGCAGTGACCACCACGACGCCTCCTTCGGTAACGGTATGACGCCGGCGGTCCTCTTCGACGTTATATCCGATGAGCGCACCGCGCGGAATCAGGACATCGCGATCGACGATCGTGCGCCGGAGCCGTGCATGACGCCCGACGCGCACGCCGGGCATGAGAATCGACTGCTCGATTTCGCAGAAGCTGTGCACGCGCACGTTCGGACACAGGATGGTTCCCATCACCCGGCTGCCGGAGATGATGCAGCCGCTCGAGATGACCGAATCGAGCGCCTGCCCGCAGCGTTTTCCCTCCGCCGCGAAGACGAATTTTGCGGGCGGGGCCTGCGGCTGATATGTCCGCAAAGGCCACTCGGGATCGTAGAGGTTGAACTCGGGATTGACCTGACACAGGTCCATGCTGGCCTCGAAGTACGCGTCCAGCGTGCCGATGTCGCGCCAGTATTTCGCGGCTTTCTTGTTCTCGTCATAGAACCTGTACGAGTACACGGGCGAGCATTGAATCAGCGACGGAATGATGTTCTTGCCGAAATCGTGCTGGCTGTCGGCCCGCGACGCGTCTTCTTCAAGGGCGCGCTCGAGGACGTCGGCGCGAAAGATGTAGATCCCCATCGACGCCAGCGCGGTATCCGGCGACCCAGGCGCCGCCGTTGGGTCGTGTGGCTTTTCATCGAATCCGATCACGCGCTCCGACTGGTCAATGCTGACAATACCGAAGCGCGGCGCATCCGCGATCGGCACCTCGATGGTTGCAATCGTCGCGTCTGCATTCCGCTCGACATGGGACCGCAACATCTTGGCGTAGTCCATTTTGTACACGTGGTCGCCGGAGAGCACGATGATGTGGCTCGATGGTTCGCGCGTGATCGAATACAGGTTCTGGTAGACGGCGTCGGCGGTGCCGAGGTACCAGTGCTCCCCGACGCGCTTCTGCGGCGGCAGGATTTCGATGAACTCGCCCAGCTCTTCAGAGACGACGTTCCACCCCATACGGATGTGCCGGTTGAGCGACAACGATTTGTACTGCGTCGCAATGTAGATGTGGCGCAGCCCCGAATTGATGCAGTTGCTGAGCGTGAAATCAATGATCCGATACGGGCCGCCGAAGAACACCGCCGGCTTGGCGCGATCTTTCGTCAGCGGATACAGGCGTTCTCCAACTCCGCCGGCGAGCAGAATAACCAGGATATCGTCCAGTTCCATGGGGTTATTGATACGTGCCTACACGCGCGGGGTAGATCCCTGCAGGGGCAGCGATGATAGCACGGTGGTTGTTTGACTTAATTGCGATCGGATCCCTATGATCAGCGGATTCGAATTCGCGAAGTTTGCTGACAGCCACGTCAGCTGTTGGTCCGCATTCGGGAGAGAGGCATGAAGAAGAAGAAGATGAGAGGCATCGTTGCTCTTGGCGCTGCGCTGACCATCGGTCTTGGATCGTCCGCGCTGATGGCGCAGAAGGCCGCCGATGCCAAGAAGGAAGTCAAACGCACGAAAGCCGAGCAGGTTGACATCGACACGCTGGTCACCGTGGTTGATTCGGTTGCCGCTGGTCAAGCCGCCCCGTCGGACATTGCTGTGACGTGGGACAACAGTCACTTCTTCCGCGCGCCGGATGGGTCAACCTACATGCCGTTCTCGGTGATGGTTGACAAGAGCAAGATCACGACACCGACGTCGGCGCTTTACGTCCGCGTGGCCAACAAGGGAGCGGCTGCCGCGCCTGCGAAAGGCAAGGACAACAAGACCGCCCCGGTTCACCCGTGGGAGAAATTTGATTTCGCCACGATAGGTACCGACGGCAAGGTATCGAGGTACCTGCAGGTGAAGCCGGGCGATTACGATCTGTTCGTCGCCGTCAAGGACAAAGGGACTGTAGAGAAGGCAGAGAAGAACTACATGCCGAAAGTCGGCGTCCTGAAAAAGGACCTCACCATTCCCGACTACAACAAGGCCGAACTGGGGACGAGCAGCATGCTGCTCTCCACGGCGATTCAGCCTGTTGCCGGCGGTCAGACCGCCGATGACGATCCGTACATATTCGGCCAGATGCAGATCGTGCCCTCGAGGGATGGCAAGTACAAGAAGACCGACACGCTCAGCATTGTCTACTGGGTGTATGGCGCGACGGGCGACGCGACGGGCAAGCCGGATCTGACGATCGAGAACAGCTTCAACCAGAAGACAACCGACGGCGAGAAGTTCTTCAACAAGACCCAGCCGCAGGCGGTGAACGGCCAGAGCCCGTACAACGTATCGACAGGGATCCCGAATTTCCTTGAGGTACCGCTCGTCAGTTTCGCGCCCGGTGATTACCGGCTGGAAATCAAGATTACGGACAAGCCGTCGGGTAAGACTGTCACCCAGAACGTCAATTTCACGGTGCTGGCGTCTTAAGGCGTAAGATGTGAGGGTGCGCCCAATCGCGGTGCTGGTGATCGTGGCGGGACTGATGAGTCCCGCCACGTCCTTCGCACAAGGCGCGCCTGTCTCGCGAAGCCCCGCTGTTAGCCAGTTCGCATCCATCTCCCCAGCCGAATTACACGGCGTCGTCGTTGACCAACGGGCGCAGCCGCTTGCCGGAGCGGTGATTTCCGCACTCGGCGGCGCCAGTGCATTTGCCGTCACCGACAGGAATGGACGGTTCGCGCTGCGCGACCTGCCGGTGGGTCCGTACCTCGTTCGCGCTCACCTGCAGGGTTACGCCTCCGCGCGCGATCGCATCGTGCAGGTGTCGACAGCGACTCGCGATATCTCCATCTCGCTCACCAAGGTCCCGGCCAGGGACGATGAGCCGCAGGTGCTGCAGGCCGGAGTCGGTGGCGTCGACGACTCGTCTTCCCTCGCTGATGAGGACGCCGACCACCCGAGTGACCTTGTGTGGCGACTGCGTCACTTGAAACGCAGCGTGCTGAAGGACCTCGATCACACGCCGATTCCCGCGCCGGCCGATCCATCCTTCATGGAAGACTCGCTTGCCGCGCTCAGCAAGGCCGTTGGCGGTCCCGTCCGGTTTGCGTCTGACTTCATCGCCGATCTCCCGGTGAACGGTCAAATCAATCTGCTGACGAGCACGTCGTTCGAACGTCCACAGAATCTGTTTTCGCTCCAGAACGGGTTGCCGACGGGCGTCGCGTTTGTGTCGCTCAGCGCCCCGACGATGACGGGGAGTTGGAACGTACGGGGAGGGACGACACAAGGAGATCTGTCGTCGTGGATTGTGGCGGGCTCGTACGCATGGCGACCGACCGGCTCGGCGCACAGTTATCGCGCCGGCATGTCCTACGCGATGCAGCGCTACCTCGGAGGCGACCTTGATGCGCTGGCGGCGGTGGCCGACGGGCGTCGAAAGGCCGGCGAGATGTACGCCTTCGATCGCTGGACGCTCACGCCGCGCCTCGACGTGAGTTACGGAGCCCGATACGCTCGCTACGACTATCTGGCAAACGAGACGCTTTTCAGCCCGAAGGCCAGCGTCACAGTTCGGCCGCTGCCCCGCGGTACGCTGCGCCTCCGCGGCATGGTCTCGCACCGTGAAATTGCTCCGGGAGCCGAGGAGTTCCTCGTTCCATCCACCGGAATGTGGGCGCCGCCGGGGCGGACGTTCTCGCCGACGTCGATGCGCGCGGGGTTTCATCCCGAACAGATTCGTCACTACGAGGTTGCGGCCGAGCAACCATTCGCCAATGACGTCGTGCTCGGCGTGAGAACGTTCCGTCAGCAGGTGAACGATCAACTCGTCACCGTGTTCGGCCTTTCGATTCCTGGTGCTTCGCCTGCCGCGATCGGGCACTACTATGTCGGCAACACGGGCGATGTCGACGCACGCGGCTGGGGCGTCAGCGTAAGCCGGACCGTCGCGGATGGCATTCACGCGTCCATCGACTACACGCAGACCGACACGGAATGGCTGCGGCCATCCGCCATGTCGGCAGGCGTCGCGCTTGTGATGCCCTCGGTCGTGCGCCGCCAGTTCGAGCAACTGCACGATCTGACGACCTCGATCGACAGCGAAGTCACACGGTTTGATACGCACGTCTTCGTCGTCTACAAACTGAATTCGGGTTTCACCAGTCCCGACGCCGCCACACTGCGACCGCGATTTGGATCGCGATTCAATGTCGAGGTGAGTCAGGCGTTGCCGTTTCTGAACTTCTCTTCCGCGCAGTGGCAGATGATCGTCGCGGTTCGGAACCTGTTTCAGGAAGATCTGGTCGAGACATCCGTCTATGACGAGTTGCAGGTTGTGCGCCCGCCAAAGCACGTCGTGGGCGGTGTAACCGTCCGTTTTTGAGTTCTTTCCAACAACCTGTCGGCACGCAGCTCGAAGTTCGGGATACCGTTGGGCGCCTCCATCCAGTTGGATGGTTCTCCCCAGTGTTGGATCGGCGGCGCTCTTTGATATTCTGATTTTCAGTAACTAACTGATTTACATTGAGTTACGAGCAGCACGATCCCGTCGGCGGTGGTATATCGTTTGCTCCCCTCCCGCGAACTGTCCGCCCTTCGAACCGTCGACACGGCCGCAGGATGACAACGCTTCGACGAAGCTCGGACGCGTCCCGCATCTGGACGCCATGGCGGGGCCCCGCGCTACCGGTGGTCGTCGTCGCGGCGCTGCTCTGCCTCGGGATAGCGAACATCTCCACCCGCGCGACGTCGCATGCCGTTGAGGATGGCGTGCTATGGAAAACGCAGCCGGAAGGGGTCATCGCGGCCGATGTCGCCCCGGGAACGGGTGCGTCAGCCGCCGGCATTAGGCGCGGCGATGTCCTGATCGCCATCGACGGCCGGCCGGTGCAGCAGCTTGCAGATATCGAAGGCGTGCTTCGCGACGCCCAAGCGGGAGAGTCGGCGCGTTACACCATTCTTCGATTTGGATTGCGAGAGGTGGTGGATCTGCGGATCGCGCCGATTCCGAGCGGCCCGCGTGTCCTGTATTACTTCCTTGCCGCAGTCGGCATCTTCACACTCCTGATCGGCGCGGCAGTTCGGCTGCGCCGGCCGCGCGACCCGGCGACGCTGCACTTTTTCTGGTTGTGCGTAGCATTCTTCGGCGTCTTCACGTTCTCCTTCAGCGGCCGCCTCGATCGCCTCGACTGGGTCTTCTACTGGGCGGATTCGGTGTCGATGCTGGCGCTTCCGCCGCTGTTCTTGCACTTCACCCTCGTCTTCCCCGAGCGATCGCGTCGATGGACCGCCGGCCGAGTCGGCCATGCGATGATCCCGCTCGCGTACGTGCCGGCCGTGCTGCTCGGTCTCACGCACGTCAGTGCCCTCGCCGGCAGCCGCGCCGACGCAACGCGTGCTGTCGAGTTGCTCGGAACGCTCGATCGAGTCGAATCGCTGTACCTCGCGGGCTGTCTGATCACGGCGCTCGCGGCCCTTGCGCGAGCGCTCGCAGAAGTGCGCTCCATCACCGGGCGCCGGCAACTGCGATGGATCGCGTGGGGGACCGCACTGGGCGGGGCACCGTTCGCGCTTGGCTACGCGGTGCCGTTCGCACTCGGAATGGACGTATCGCTGCCGATGCAGTTGTCCGCGATTCCTCTGGGGCTGATTCCGCTCGCCTACGCCTCGGCCATCGTGCGGTACCGCCTGATGGACATCGAGGTGATCGTCAAGCGCGCGCTCGTGTACGCGGCCGCGCTTGGGGCGATCGTGGCGATCTACGCGTCGATGCTGCAGGGGGTCCAGCGGGTCTGGTTGAAGGGTGACCAGCAACACAACTGGGTGATTGCGTTTCTCGCAACACTGGTTGCGCTTCTGCTCGCCCCACCGGTGAAAAATGCGGTGCAGAACATCCTCGACCGCGCGTTCTACCGTGACCGGTATGACTACCGGCGTGCGCTCGTTGGCTTCGCGCGGGATCTCAACAGCGACCTCGATCTGCACCGGCTTGCCGAGCGTCTGGTCTCCCGCGTGGTCGAGACGCTGCTTGTCGATCGCATGGCGCTGATGCTCGAAGATGAGTCGGCACCAAACTATGAATCGGTGCGCGCCTCCGGTTTCGGCGACATTTCCCCGCCGGCACTGCCCAAGAGATCCGGAATCGGCGAGCGTCTTGCGTCGGGCGACATCGTTGCGCTCGACGATCCGATTGCATCCGCCCGGTTCGCCGTCGAGGAAGTCGAATTCTGGCGTGATGCCGGTTTGTATTACTTCGTGCCGTGCATCTCGAAGGAAGGCGCCGTCGCTGTCCTTGCGGTTGGTCGCAAGGAGACAGGCGAGCCGCTCAACAGCGAGGACATGGCACTGCTCTCGGCAGTGGCCGGACAGATTGCGACGGCGATCGAAAATGCGCGCCTGTATCGCCAGCTGCACATCAAGGCGTTCGAGCTCGATCGGATGCGCGCGTTCAATGAAAACATCCTCGAGTCGCTCGATGATGGGTTGCTCGTCCTCGATTTGAACGACCGGGTTGTCCGGTGGAACCGCGCCATGGAGGCGTTGTCCGGGATCGCGAAGGGCGACGCCACGGGGCGGCGGTTGGACGAGGTATTCGACCTTCCGTTTGTCGAGGCGCTTCGCGCCGCCCGGCGCGATTCCCCTGAGGGCACGACGCTGTCGCGCCTGCAATTCGGGCGGCGCAGCGAGGTCGGGTCGCCACTCATCGTGAATGCCGCGATGGTGCCACTTCGCGCGGCCGATGGCAGCGGCATCACCACTGTCGGCACGATTGTGATCATTGAGGACGTGACGCGGCGGGTACAGCTCGAAGAGCAGCTGCAGATTTCGGAGAAGATGGCCTCGATCGGACTGCTGGCCGCAGGCGTCGCACACGAAGTAAACACCCCGCTCACTGGCATTTCGAGTTTTACCCAGATGCTGCTCGAGGGCGCCGATCCGGACGACCCGCGCACCAAGGTGCTCGAAAAGATCGAGCGTCAGACGTTCCGGGCTGCGAAGATTGTCAACGGGCTCCTGAGCCTGGCGCGTCCGGGCGCCGCGGCGGCGACCGATGTCGCGATCGTCGACCTCAACACCGTCATCTCGGACGTGCTCGCACTGCTGGAACATCAATTGCAGCTGCAGCGCGTTGCCGTGCGGCGTGAGCTGAGCGAACAGCCCCTTGCCGTCGCCGGGGCCGAACAGACGCTTCAGCAGGTGTTCCTGAATCTATTCCTCAACGCAAAGGATGCGATGCCCAAAGGCGGGTGGCTGTCGATTGCGACACGTGCTGTCGACGGACAGGTCGTCGTCGAGATCGCGGACACGGGGTCTGGTATTCCGAGCGAATATCTCGCGCGTATCTACGATCCGTTCTTCACGACCAAGGCCATTGGACGAGGCACGGGATTAGGGCTGTCGATCACCTACGGGATTGTTCGCGAGTACCATGGCACGATCGACTGCGAGAGCAGCGTCGGCCAGGGCACGCGATTCACGCTCAGGTTTCCAACTGCGCCCGCCGAACGTCTCGAGCGCGCGGCGCAGTAACGCTGTAACGCCGACAACGCACCATGGGACGCACCGGATCCGTTCTCATCATCGACGACGAAGAGATCATGCGCGAGATCCTCGAGGCGCTGCTGTCGCGCGAAGGGTATTCCGTGCGCGTTGCGTCGGCCGGATCCGAGGGCGTGGAGCTGGCGAAGTCGGTGCCGTACGATGCCGTGATCGTCGACGTGATGATGCCGGGAATGGACGGTATGGCCGTTCTCGAGGAGCTCAAGAAGTTCGACGAGGATCTTCCCGTCATCATGATCACCGCATTCGCGTCGGTCGAGAACGCGATTGCCGCGATGAAGCGCGGCGCCTTTGACTACATCACCAAGCCGTTCAAGAACGACGAAGTTGTGGTAGTGGTCCGCAACGCCGTCGAACGACGGCAGTTGATTGCCGAAAACACCGCGCTCAAACGCAATCTTCAGGCGCAGGCGCAGAACTTCGCCGGCATCATCGGGCGGAGTCCGAAAATGAAGCAGGTCTTCGACCTGATCATCCAGGCGGCGCCGAGCCGTTCGACGATCCTCATCACCGGCGAAAGCGGTACGGGCAAAGAACTGGTTGCGCGTGCGATTCATACGCACTCGTCGCGTCCGGATCGCGCGTTCGTGCCGGTCAATTCCGGCAATCTCCCGCCCGAGCTCCTCGAGTCGACGCTCTTTGGCCACGTGAAGGGCGCGTTTACCGGCGCTGTCTATCCGAAGAAAGGCCTCCTCGATCTCGCCGACAAAGGCACCATCTTCTTCGACGAAATCGGCAACATTCCGCTCGAAACGCAGGCGAAGCTGCTGCGCGTGATTCAGGAGCGCGAATTCATGCGCCTCGGCGGCATGGAGACAATCAAGGTTGACGTGCGGATCATCGCGGCCACCAACTGCGATCTGAAGCAATTGCTCGAGGCCGGCCGTTTTCGGGAGGACCTGTATTACCGTCTCCACGTCATCAACATCTACCTGCCTCCGCTGCGGCAGCGGAAAGAAGACATTCCGGTGCTCGCCCAGCACTTCCTCGCCAAGTATGGCGAGGAGAACAACAAACCGAATCTGGAGCTCGCGCCAGAGGCTCTCGACCTGCTCATGGAATATCACTGGCCGGGCAACGTCCGTGAACTTGAAAATGTCGTCGAGAGGGCCGTTGTGCTTGCGACGACGTCGCGGATCGGGCCTGAGCTCATCCCGGATCACGTCCGCACCGCGCCAGCCTTCCAGATTCCGAAATTCGTCGTTCCGCCCGAAGGCATTTCCTTCAAAGACGTCATCACGAGCGTCGAGAAGCGGTTGATTGAATCGACGCTGGAAGCCGCGGGAGGCGTTCAGAAGCGCGCAGCAGAGCTGCTCGGCATCAAGCCAACGACGTTGAACGAGATGATCAAGCGTTATGAAATCGGCGTGCGCCGGGGGCGGAAAACCGGCGGTGCTGCCGACGACGATGAAAGCGTCTCAGCCCCGGGATCGTACCAAGGTGACGAGACGTTCAAAACGTCCTAAGACCGCGTCCCAGCGGTAATACTGCCGCACGTACTGACGGCCGCTTTCGCCGAGCTGCTCGCGCAGCTTGACCCGAGACATCAGGGTGCGCAACGCTTCGACAAATTCCTGCTTGTTCGCGTAGTAGAGGCCTGCCCCGGAACGACGGCAATGTTCGACAGCTGCCGCGTTGCGCGCGCACGCAAGAACCGGCGTTCCGACGGCGAAGCTCTCGAGCACGGATAGCGCCAGCGGATCGTCAGATCCGGGTGCGACCGTGACATCCGCCGCTTCATAAGCGACCATCCGCTCGCGATCGGGAAGCATGCCAGCCTGGCGAACATACGGCTCGTCCGGCACCTTCATCATCTTCACGCCCATCAGCACGAGGGCTGTCTCGCCGTCGTTTGCGGCGTAGGCATCAAAATACTCGAGCATCTCCTCGCAGCCGTTGTCGGGTTCGATGCGGCCGCCATACAACACCATCGGTCCATAGAGTCGATGTCGCCGCCGGAATGGAATGCCCCGATCGGCGGGGTCA